>JAESGY010000085.1_pt1 | contig 83588 bp, 68 predicted proteins | sample 9269841 | NCBI WGS metagenome assembly JAESGY01 (sample SAMN17022865, study PRJNA683097) | algae metagenome | isolation source: Spirirestis rafaelensis WJT71-NPBG6 and co-occurring heterotrophs from... | place: USA: Pinto Wells, Joshua Tree National Park, Colorado Desert, CA | collected 2006-08-15 | reverse complement strand
CGCAACCCGCACGCGCAGATCCAAGGAGAAGCTCTGGGTCATGATCCACCTCCTGTTCTCAGGAGGGAATCACACTTCAGCCCAGCCCCAAACCCTCTTGAATCCACCTTTCAGTCCGGTGCTGTAGGAGTGTGTCGAAAGAAATTCAGGGGTAAACCATTATGTCAGTTGCTTGAAGCAGTGTAAGACATCAAGCTGGAATAGTGATAATTTACTGAAGCCTTGGTGAGTTGAAAGCAGTCTCTACTGCTTGGACTCGAACTTCGATACCGCTTGTATATCATCTGCGGATGCTAAGTGTTGCTGTTGCTTAGCGTAATGTCACTCGGTAAGTAGCCAGAGCTTATATCGGCGAATTTATATCACATCCCAGTGAATGAAACCCGTGCTTTATGTGGCCTAGAACCCCATGCCAGCTTACAGCGACAGGTTGGGCTTACTGGGGCGTGGTATTAGACCGAGTGTAGTCTAGTAGAACACTCGTGACACACGGAAGTCAGTCTAAGTTGTCCATAGTCATAGGGTTACGCTAAGTTCCAAAAGAGCGTTGATCCTTTTCGACAGAACCGAAAACGTCTCTGACAAACTCTGGTTGAGTTATGGGCTAAGAGCTCTACCCAAGTAGGGTCGATTTCAGCTTCCATCAGTCCCCCAAGTGATTGAAATATTCGGAGAAGACCTATGAACTCATACGTGTCGGTTTCAAGCTGTTTCCGCAGGGCTGCTGCTGCTGCAGTGCCGGTCTTGGTTATTGGCCTTCCCACCGCAGTACGGGCACAGGTGCAGGAAGGCGGGACAGCGTCGCCGAGTTTCCAGTCAGAGGCGGCTACAACGCAGAACTACTGGACTGCTGAACGGCTTCGATCGGCCACACCGCCCGAATTGCCCACCCCAGCAAACCCAGGTCCTCAAGGGATGCCACAGGGATCTCAGATTGAGGCACCTGAACTCACGCGTGCGCCGCGTCCAGTCGAACAAGGCGAGGGATCGCCTCCTACGGCTGATCCCGGCGAGAGCCTCCGCCGACAGTTAGCTTCTGGCCCTGGCCAGGAGGCGCCGGTCGGCGGTGGCGTGGGTACCGAGGCAACAAGCACTTTCGGCGCATTTTTTACAACTGGCCGCGTCTTCCCCGACGCTGCTACCGTGGTGTACCCGTATCGAACAGCAGGCAAGCTGTTCTTCCGAGATCCGCGTACTAACCGGAATTCTGTATGCTCAGCATCAGTATTGCGCCCCCGCGTCGTCGTCACGGCCGGACACTGTGTCACGCATCCTAGCACCGACCCGGCGCAGCGCTACTTTTACAGTAACTTCCTTTTTGTCCCCTCTTTCAATAATGGCTCCGCGCCGTATGGATCCTGGACAAGCGGCCAGCAGTGGGTCCTAAATGCTTGGCACTTATCGAATGGCTCTGTGCCCAACTCGGGAGATGTCGCGTTCCTCATCATGAATGACCAGCCAGTCTCCGGCCAGACGCGTCGAATCGGGGAAGTGACAGGTTGGCTCGGTTGGCGGACACAGGCACTCTCGAAAAATCATGTCACAATGTTAGGCTACCCGTGCAACCTCGACTCGTGTGCTCGCATGGAGCAGACAAACTCCGGTAGTTTTGCGAACGGAGGTAATAACACCTTTGTTTATGGATCGGCGATGCGTGGCGGTGCGAGTGGCGGACCTTGGATTCAAGACTTCGGTGTAGCTCCAGCTGGAGGTGCGGCAGGGTTAATGGGGGGCAACTACCTCGTGGCTGTCACCTCCTATGGGCCAATTGCAGAAGAACCGAAGTATCTCGGGGCGTCAAACCTCGATAATAATTTCACCAACGTCCTTAACAGTGCTTGCAGCGCAAGCCCAGGTAATTGCTAGGCTAAGTGTTCGATATTCCATTCGGTGGACACAATGGTTGGAGGGAACTTGTGAAACTACAATCAATATCGAGGCCATCGGGTGTAACTGAGGCCGCGGCCGCAAAGCTGGAACCAATCATTGAGCGGGTGACCCCCGCTCCACTCCAGGCACCTCCGAACCTCGCTGAGCCTGCCCGCAGGCGACTCGTAGTCGGCAAGAGCCCTCTTTCTATTGTCCCGCCGGCAAGTAGCAATTTGGAAACTGTGTTCGGTGCTGACGAGCGAACTCGCATAGTCTCGACCGAAGATTATCCTTGGAGGATGATCTGTGCGCTTGAAATCGACGCACCGTGGGGCACGTTCGTCGGCACCGGCTGGTTCGCGGGACCGCGAACGCTGATCACCGCTGGCCATTGTGTGTTCGATCGCAAGCAGATGGGCGGCTGGGCGCGGGAGATCAGGGTCACTCCAGGGCGCAACCGCGACGCCCGGCCCTTCGAATCCAAGGTGGCGACGCGTTTCTCGAGCATAGACCCTTGGATCGAGCGCCAAGACCCAGACTTTGACATCGCCGCTATCCACCTCGATGAGCCGTTTTTCGACGGGCTCGAGGTTTTCCGTGTCGGCTCTTTGGCCGACGCCGAACTCCAGGACTACTTGGTTAACGTCAGCGGCTTCCCAGCAGAGCCCGGGGGCGGGACCGAGCTCTATTGGGCCAAGAACCGAGTTAAGACTGTCACACCCCGTCGGTTGTTCTACGACGTCGACACTTCGGGCGGGCAAAGTGGCGGTCCGGTTTACATCTTTCCAGACGAGAACTCCCATCCGATTGTGGTCGGCATCCATGCCTATGGTGAGGGTGGAACGCCTGCGAGCATAGGTCTGAGAGTCAACTCGGCACCCCGCATTATCCCAGAGGTCGTTGAGCGGATCGAGGAGTGGTGCGCCGCGGACAGCCGTGGTGCCGCAGGGTAAACCAACTGTAGGCGGTCCAGCCTAGTGTCGGATAAACGCGTCCTGCACCACGGTCGGGTCCTCTTGCGAAGCGGAGCTGGCGCGGCTTCGACGCTCGTCTTCGTTAAACGAGGGACTGGTCCGACTCCCGAAATTGCGATTCGCTGTGATAGCGAGGGACGCTTCCTCCTACCGTTGCCGATGGGCCGCTACGTTGTTGCCGCCCGCAGTCCCGATGGTCGCGTCAGCGAAACCGAAGTCGTTGTCCACAACGAGCCTCAGGAAATTACAATCACGCTCCCGGATTGAGCGGGGTTCCGCCTGCAGGGCGTTGAGAAGGGATGAAGCTAAGGGGGAGCAACGAACCAATACCAATCCCGACCTGTACAGCCGAGCAGCACCGAAGACACGATACGCCGCTGGTTGAGCGCTCAACGAATTTGATTAACCTCTACAGCGATCCAATCGGTACCCCTCGACCGCGGCCCTCTTGAGAGGAGAATTATCCAACACCGCTAAGACGTAGAACGTTAGATGTTTAGTCCACTACGGGGAGCAGCATACCGAAAGCCCTGCTCTGCGCATTGTCGGTCGTTGGGTTGGCAGCAAGCCTATCACCGCACCAACACTTGTCAGCTCGGGAAGCCTTCGCGCAGCAACCATCCTTCACGCTTTAGCGTAATGTGTGTAGTGTCGGCGCCACGCTTGATCGTTCCTTCAGCTCTGCGTTTCGAGTGCTCGCCAATAGCGGTCCGGCAGATGGTCGGCGATCCCAGTTGGCAAAACGCGCGAGATCTGCCCAACAAGGTCTAGACGCGTGGCTGGATGAAGTAATGCTCCGGCTTGGACTCGTTGCAGGCGGTCTCTCACGCTTGTCACCACGGAGTTCCGGAACTGGGGCTGATCGTCCGAACGATTTGAGAGAACCGACTCTCGAAACTTCGTGTGACGTTTGCAGAAAATGCCCCGACCAACATGTCTAAATCCGAGTTCTGACGGCGGAACAGTCGGCACAACATCCAGCCCGTGCACAAAACGGTAAATCCTCGACCCTATAGCGTCGTTCACTTGTCGTGAGAATAACTCGCCGCCGACCCGCGGCATCCCGAACGTGTAAACCGCTGCCACATTCGTAGCTAACTCATCCATCGCACGCTCCGCGAACAGCACAGCTAGCGCACCACCTAGGCTATGGCCCACAACGAAAAGTGGTAGTTGGCTTTTAGCGACCAAGGCCGACAGTTCCGGCCAGACTGCATTGAGCGCATGCGCGAATCCCCCATGGATGCCTTGCGCATCGGCAGCGAAATTGAAGTTTGTTATCCAGTTTGCGAGGTCAACAGGGTCTGTCCCTGCAAAGGCGACAAATAGGACCTTGGAACTGCCAAGGATGAGGCCTCGAGTGGCGCTTAGGGGCAATACGCTGGCCGTGATCGCCTCGAAGCGTGTTAGTTCAGTGACGGACCATTTTCCCGTTATCCTCTGGATTTTCTCGAACTCGTCCTCATAGGTTAGCTGCGACACCCAGGCGGCGGCACGAGCATTCGCCAAGTTGAACTCATCTGGTTTTATTCCAGCGAGCGCATCAGAGGGATACTGGTCTTCCGGCAATCTGACGAGGAAGCTCATGCGTTGGGACCTTTCAGTACCCATTGTGCCGCACCTGAAGTCCGGCGGTTCGACCCCTGCAACATGGTGACTAGGAAGCTTATGCAATGACCTCTGAGTGAACCTGGCGAGCCGACCGGTCTAGATCCTCGAAATACTCGACAACGGCAGTTCCGGGGCCCAATGTGAGTAAAGCGAAACCATGCGTGTAGAAATCTCCTTCGACCGAAAGTTTTGTGTTAGGCACCAAGTCGGGCGGGTCGGTAAGGTCTGAAAGCGATTCGTAAGGACCATCGGCCGAAAACACCGGAATGGCACTGTGCCCAACGCAGCGACCATATTGTAGGCCTAGGTAAGGCTTGTAGATGCACAGGTTGTGCTCGTGGCCCCAAAACCAGGCTGGTATGGACTTACCGGTCTTCCGGAGGCGGTCGAAGGTACCCTTGAGTTGAGGGTTGTACGCCCGCAGTTTGTTATTCGACAAGCGTCCACCAATCTGTGAGAACGCTGAGAAGAGCTGATGGTGTGATAGAAGTATGGTCCTGCCTCTGAACTCTTCTATGCGCTGCCTATGCCAGTCCTCCTCAGCTGGCTCGACAAAGGTAACGACGTCGTTCACAGAAAATGGGCTGTAGTCGTTTCGGCCTGTATCGAGCCCTAGCAGTTGCCAACTCTCATCCGGAGTCCGAAGGCAGAAGAAGCTCGCCTCCTGTGTCATCGGAGCTTTATTGAGACGCTTGATCAATCCGTAGTAACCAATGCCGCCGCAGTACATGTCATGATTGCCGCACAACGTGTAAATGGGTAGGTTTGTTTTTGCGCGATCAAAAACGTCATCAATAACAGTTTCGAAGTTGACTTCGCATTCTCTTTCAGTTCCAGAGTAATAGATGTCACCCAAATGAATGACGACATCTGGACGTTTATCGCGCACTTGCTCCAACACTCGACGTGCAGGTCCAGCACCGGTTCCCCAGTCACCGATGATCGCAATCTTTGCGCCTGTAGGTATATCAATGACTCTGTTCTGAACTTCTTGAGGCTTCACATACAGCGGCTCGCGCCTAGAGCCGCTTGGGCCGAAATACTTCACGTATTCGCTGATTGTTTGGGCCCAGAGTGGGTCACATGTGCCGCCAGTCAGCTGTGCCTCAAGATCTTTTGCAGTGATAGTGTCTCCCAGCACTTTCGCCTGCATAAGTTGCCACGCAAGTGAGGCGCATGCTTGTGCGTGATCCACGAGTGACATTTTCTCAAGTGTGCCGGACGCTAAGCCGTCGCTGCCCTTCGGTGCTGCTGACGCACCTGTCCGAAGGGCAGCGACGCGCTCGGCTGCCAAGATGAGGCTTGCATCTGCCCCAGTTCGTGTTGGCACTAACATTTCGAGAGGGCTGGCTTCCAATGCTGACCTACGATTTTCAGCAACCGAACCGGCCAGTTCTGCCGCTGCCGATTGGAATAAGGATGCAAAATGGTCACGGAATGTTAACGGGCCTGCCGAGAGAGCACGTTCATCCCGAACAGAATTTGCTCGGGACTGATGCTGCCCTGTATCACCCGGAGCAGATGACTGCGGGAGTTGTTGCGCAGCATTCGCATGCTCTTGACGACCATCGGCTTGGTAGTGAGCCAGGTGATCCTCATTTTTAACTTCTTGCCCCACTTTTGCGCTTTGGGCTTGGAGACGTTGATTAGCTACTTCAGCAACGCGGATAGTGATTTCAATCGGAATGGTCAGCGTTGCTGTGTCGCCTTTGGTGACCATCGTTCCCGCTGGAGCTGAAGAGGAGGTAGGCCCAGAATCATTGGCTTTGGACGTTGGGGGAGCTGCACTTGCTTCGCTTCCGGTGTTGATCCCATTCCACCAGAGGGTGGAAACGCTTGGATCGGGAGTTGGCTTTGTCTGAAAATTTAGCCCAGCATCGACGACGCGGCTGTCCCGCGCGAGTTCCGATGTTGGCACTGCGAAATTCGCATCCAGGTAAACTCCGGCAAAGTGGAGGCCAATGACGTGCCCAGTCCCTACGTCGATAACTGCAGACCCCGAGTTGCCTCCGAGCGTCGAACTGTCATGAGTTACCGCAGAGACGTTCCTTCGATAGCTCTCGACCGACCTCCGTCCGTTCAGCTTACCGGGTTGAAGGCGTTTGACGTAGTAGGTTCCTCCGAAAACGGTGTTCTGGATTGCGGCATCATTTCTTGGGTCAAATGCCGGGTACCCGATAACAGCGACATCACGGTTGTACAGGCTGGTAGGGTCTTCCGAAGATAAAGTGAGACTTGGCTCGGCTTGGCTCAGACCGTCGACGCGGAGCAGCGCCATGTCCCAATATGGATGGATCATCGCGACACCCTTGACTACGAGAAAGCGCGACGTGCTGCGGTCCCGCTCTCGCAGAAAGTCGATTCCAACGGCGATCCCAGGTTTGAATACAAGATCGTGAACCCCGAGTCCTGAGCTAAAGATTTGTGCCACGTGCCGGTTCGTCATCAGCAATCCGTCTCCAACAATGAAGCCGGTGCCTCCGTACGGGAGGGTAGGGTGATCCGGTAGCTCAATGCGACCAATCGACAGAATTGCCTGACGAAGGCGCCCCTTTGCGGGAGCGTTATTAAGGTGGAGCCATAGACTGTGGGTAACGATATAGTCACTGTCGATAATGTCGATAGCAGGACGCTTGTCCGGAATAATGATTGCTTCGAGCGCGAAGCGCTCGCTCGGACCCATTTCTTCAACTTGGTTGATCTTCTTCGCAGCTTGCTCGGCAAGATCCAGCTGATCTTGGGGCATTGGGTGCGAAGGCATAATGGCTTCTAACGGGATTTCACTTGGAGCGAGGGACTCGAGCCCACCTTGTGATCCAAGAACCTTCGTCAAGAAGGTCTTTGCCTTTTCGGTACGAAGGTGCGGCATCGCTCAGGTCCTTTAGCTCTAAAGCGGACTGCGCGCCCGCAGATCAGGTGTCTTGTGAATTCCCACTCGCTACTCCGCCAAAGGGGCGTTGGAGTCTAGAAATAGCCTCTCGCATTTTTGGCTGTACTGATCGGGATTGCGTCTGAACACAATTATGCAAGCTACTGCAGGCTGATTAGGGTTAGTCTTCTACATGACTGTGATCTGGCATTTGAGAAACAGCCGATTCTAGGCCAGGATCTTCTTCTGGAATTGACGGAAACTCGTCGGGACCTTCGAGGAAGCCGTTCTCTGGATCAAACGTCATCAAGAACGCAACTTCGTCCGCTGTGTAAGCGGGGTCCCAATGAGTATTTTCGGGCACGTGACAATGACCATAGTGCCCTCCCTTGGTTTCCCAATTCGAGCCATCGCGATTGTGGCCGCCCGGGTCATGCCCATTCGTTGAAGGTTTGGGTAAACCATTCGGCCAAACTCTCGGGATGGCATGAGTCTCCTCCAACCAGCGGCACAGGCGAGCTACATTTCGCAATGTCGGCTTGGCTTTTGATCGGTGAGCGAAACCAACAACCTCAATTTGGATCGCGCCGTCCCGGTTCGTTTGGACCCCACCCGGCGCATTTCGCAACGCGCGGGCGCCCAAGTCAGTGTCGATGTGCTGATAAATTGCATTTCCGTCGACGGTGAAGTGCGGGTCTGACCGGTGACGTGTGAACGCGTCGAACGCAGCTTGGGCTGTGCCTCCTTCCGTTGTGTGGTGGACGATCTTAAGAGGTCCGCCAACATGTGCTCCCGAAGAGCCACTGATCGGCTTCTGAATGGCGAATGGGCAGATTGGCATTGATGGCTCCGTTGTTCGGTATAATCAGAGCGAGCTAATCCCATCACGCGGACCGTAGTCCGTCCTCAAAGAGTTGTGCTTCCCTGTCGCGGCGCAACTGAAGTCCCTGAACGTTCGGCCAAAGACGCTTCATCGCTCGGAAGTCGCCAGGGATCTCAGCAAATGCGCGGACTGACATGTGCTCCTTGATTGCGCGCATTTCCCGGTATCTGTCTCCATCCTTCCCAAACGAGGCGCCACGATTGTATGTAAGTGAGACCAAGGCCCCAAGTGAGTCAGGACCAATTGTGGCGGTGTTCTTCAATGATCGCTCGACAAGTGCAATCCAGCGTGGCATGACGCGAGTACGATGGACTGAGATGGCAGCCTCCCAGTCGACGTCGACAACTCCGCCGAGGATGCCGGCAAGTGCTTTCGCTGGCATCCCCGTTACCCCGATCGCACGTTCGAGCGCCTGGATCATTTGATCTGGGATGGTTCCTCTCCAATCATCCCAGAGTTGAGCCCGACTTGCATAGCCGACATCGTAGCCAATGCCGATTGTGACGCCCGACGCACCCTGCGGCCAAATTGGCTTCCGGTATTTCTGAGTATACGTCTGTTTGCTTGTCACTTCGAAAAACACGATTAGGTCGAAAGCTCGTTGGGAGATCGGTGTTGCTGAGGGAGGAATAGAGAGCGGCGGGCCTTCGAGATTCGGATCCTGAGGAAATTCTTCGTTGAACCAGATGAATCCCTCGCGCTCGCCTCGCGTCTGCTCCAAAACGTTTTCATCGACCGCGATGTCTTTGTCAGGCTGCGCTACGTCGCTCATAGTATCGCTCCTTCGGCAGGTGGTATAGACTCCTGGCGCTATCCTAGATCAGGGAGACTCCGTACATAGTGCGACGCGAGGCTCCTGAGCTTCTCCTCAACCGGCCGTCGTACGGCTGATAGGACGGGTGAGTTGATCGTAAGTTTTCCTGAGGATTGTTGAATTCGCACCTCGTTAGACTTGAACTTGAAGAATAAAATTTGGGTCAAGTCTGCGTCAGCCGTAAGAGCGAACGCCATCAAACTAACGAGGAACTGCCCATGCTCATCCTGTTCGGCGAGTGTTACCTGGAAGCGAGCCGAGCGGGCATGCTGGCTTTCTCGGTTAAAAATAGTGATCCAGGGACTGTCACGTTCCATTGAGGATAGGGCATCAAGCGTAGTCTTTATCAGTTGGAGGGCCGCTGTGCCTGGACCGAGAAGGGTTGTCGCTACAGCCAGAATTGCCTCATGGGCATTAAGGTTTTCACTTGTCTCAACATGCTCAACAAACTGCTTTGTCTGGGCAACCCAACCAATATTGCTCAGGGTGTCGAAATAAGCCTCATACCAGGCAAGGATATTGTCTTTGTCCGGCACGTTCTTGTTTGCGACGAGTTGGGCCAATAACGCCGAGTTGACGATGTCACGACGTCGTTCCTCGTTCACCCCTTCGGCAAATGAAACGATATCAGTTCCGACGATGGCAGCTTGCGCTTTTGCAGCGTCGAAGTTGAATTCCGTAGGGCTTTCAAAACTTTCGAGCGCGGGAGGGCCTGGCAGCTCGACACGGCTGACAAAGCTGAGAGCGTCCGCAACGGCAATGCTAGTCATTCTATGAACCCTATTACACGGCCATTCAAGCGGACGAGCGCGGGCTAACGAGAACTAGGGGAGGCTAAAAGCAAGCTAATGTGCAGAGGGTAGATTGACGCGATGTACATCTTCTTATTGTAGCAGAAGTACATCACGTTATACATGGGATGTCAATTCAATAGATAAACTACTACTCAAGAACCCTGCTGTCCCGCTTTGCTGGAGTATTGCTGATTGAATCAAAGGAGCCGAAGTGTTATTTTATGTCGATTTGTGGCGGTCCCCGCGCTTTGAGCGTCCAGAGATACTTAACAACACTATTGTAGATCCGAATGGACCAGGCGATTGCTACGTATGAGGAGAACGAGCTTCACACTTACCTGTCTCGGTTACTTCGCGGTTACAGTTTCCTGTCTCCACTGCTGTGCATAAGGCGACACTCGGCTCCACGGGATTTCACGGACGCCTGCTTGCCCTTGGTTCAACGGGTTTGGTGCAATTTCACGTAATCCCGTGAAAATCCGTCGACGCGCGTCGATTGTAGCAACGGTACGAATTGGCCATTCCTAAACCGAAGGTCGGAAGTTCGAGTCTTCCCGGGATCGCCATCCAAGCTTTCGGCCGGCCCTCCCTTCGGCTTTCAGGGTGCGCTGACACAGCCGGACTGGGGGTCTAGCATAAACCTTCACCAGCAAGTCTGCCTCTGCCCTTTCCAAATTGGGCTATAGGCCTACCGGCTCCTGTGCGCGTCGTAGGCTCGGTACTCGCGTTCCCGCTGTTCTCGCCAGTACGCCTCCGGGGCGTACCCGTAGCCATAGCCGCGCGAACCGTATCTGCGCGGGACCGCATGGGGATCTTCGTACACGTAATAGCCGCCATAGGAGCGGGACGGGCGGCGGTACTCACGGACGTAGCCTCTGCGCTCGGAGCGACGACGTTCCACGTAGTACACGCCATCGGAGCCGTAATAGCCAACCCCGGCGGGACCGGCCACCATGCCATTGCGCCATGTACCGGTGCTTTCGCCCGCCTGAGCCGGAAGCGCCCCAACCGCAAGAGCCCCGCACACGGCGAGTACAGAAAAACCGAACTTCAAGGCTCGAGCAGTCAACATGTCAGCCTCCAACGAGAGACGAGGATGTAGAATAAGCTGTTCCGACTGTACTTCGTTCCCAACGGCACTGTATCGGCTGCTTGCATGTCTGGCTCCCTGTTTGGGAGTTCTGGAGAGGTTGCGCCTGAAACGCGCCTTGCCGGGAGGATGACAGGGGGTCTTCCTGACTCATGACCGCCGCCGTCCTGGAGTTCAATCGGTGCGGCGGCTTCCTTTTCAGAGTCAGGCGGTGGCGCTGCGAGGTTGACAAGGTCTCGCTACGTCTTGGATGCCCGTCGTGTGGTTGACAGACTCAGCCCTGCTAAGTGTTTAAACCTCCAGCGTGAACTTGTGGTTCCCCTCAACCGAAGGTCGGAGGTTCGAGCCTTCCCGGGATTGCCATTCCTCGAAGCCCGTGTGGGCCTACCGCCCGACCTGGGCCATCGCGGCCTTGGCGTCGTCGAGGTCCGGGGCGTCGATGTGGCGGTAGCGGGCCTGCACCAGACCGAAGACGCCGAAGGCGAAGAGGCCGAGCGCGGTGAGCGCCAGAAGCAGCCAACCGTAGGGCTGCTGCTGGAGAGCCTCGAGAGCGCCTCCAAGCCCATGCGCCTGCGCCGAATTGCTGCGCCAGGCTGCCAGGATCAGGAACCCGCCGACGATCACGAACACGACGCCGCGCGCCGCAAATCCCAGCCGCCCGAGGGAGATGATCCAGCGCCGGTGGTCGGCCGGAAGCGCCAGATGCCGGGCGACGTCGCCGCGCCAGCCCTTCCACGCGAAGGAGAGGCCCGCTCCCGCAACGGCCAGGCCGACGAGGCCGACGAGCCAGCGGCCGAAGGGCTGCGCCATGAGCCAGGCCGTGGAATCCTGGGCCCTGGCCTCCTCGCTGCCGCCGCCCCCGCCCCAGCCGAGGGCAAGGCTCAGGGCGGTCAGCGCGAGACTTCCATAAATGAAGCCGCTGATCAGATGGGCGCCGCGGATGCCCCAGGCTTTGGCGTCCGCGCCGTGGCGGTCCGCGTCCGTGACGGCTTCCAGGATGCGCCAGATGCAGAAGCCCGCAAGCCCCAGGGCGATGAGGCCGAGCCAGACCCTGCCGAAGGGTTGGGACAGGAGCGTCTGAAGGGCGCTGCGGCTGCCGCCGGTCTGGCCGCCCGAACCGACCGCCGCCATGAGCGCCAGGGCGCCGACCAGGCCATAGACCACGCCGCGGGCCCCATAGCCCAGCCGCGCCAGCGCTTCGACGGGGTTTCGATGCATGTTCGGCATGGGTGAACGGCTCCGGTTTCCTCAAGAGGAACCGCCAAGCCTCGCCCGATGTTCCTTGCTGCCGGAGCCTGGTCCCGCGGCAGGGTCAGTTCCGGCGGGCCTGCCCGGCATGGGCGAGAACATCCTCCACCAGAGGTGGGCCGGCCAGGACAAGCAGCAGGGCCGCGAAGGGGAGCGAGAACAGGAAGCCGATCTGGCCGAAGCCGATGGCGCCGGTGACGCCGCCGACGAAGAACGAGGCGAGGAGCAGGACCAGCAGGCGCAGCTTCTCGCGATCGGCCCTGACGATCTCCGCAAGGCTCCTGTCGCGGTTCCAGTACGCGAGCTTGCCCAGTTCGATCCCGATATCCGTCACGATGCCGGTCACATGGGTGGTGCGCATGCGGGCCCCCGAGATCTTGGTGATGGTTGCGTTCTGCAGGCCCATGATGAAGCAGAGCAGGGGCACCGCGGCCGCCACGAAGCCAGGGGAGGGATGGGCGAGCCAGCCCAGGATCCCGAAGCCGAAGAGAAGCGCCGCCTCCAGCGCCAGGGGCAAGGCGTAGAGGCTCCCGAGGCGGTGGCGCCGGCCCCAGTTGATCAGGATGGCCGAGCAGCCTGCGCCCACCATGAAGGGCAGGAAGGCCGAAGCGCCGAGCAGCACCGCGCCGAGCGCGCCAAGGGCGAGGTCGTCGGCCATGGCGGACAGGATGCCGGACATGTGCGAGGTGTATTGCCCTACCGCGAGAAAGCCGCCCGCATTGATCGCGCCGGCGATGAAGGTGAGGGCCATCCCGAGCAGGGTGTCGGCCGCCCCCGTCCGCTCGGACGCCGCGACGCTCCTGATCGACCCGATGGAGCGGGCGGCGAAGCTGCGAGGCTGTCTGAGGGTCGGCTGCGGATCCATGGGCCATGATCCTACAGCCTTTCCCTGAGCGGTTCCATGCCGACGAAGGCCCCGAAAAGGTTTGGGACAGCCGGAAACCTAGCCTTTGACAGGAGGGCGAGCCGTCGCAGCCTTGAAGAAGAATTCCTCCCCGCCGAGGGAGCCGTAAATAAACGGCTCCTGCTGGCGGGCGGTCGAGGACAGCACATCGTCCCGGACGAGACCAAACAACCGGCGGATTTCGACGCCGGGCGTGGCCATGTGCTTAACCAATGCCGAGACAAAGGGGCTATTCTGACCCTGCCCATCGAGAGCAGTCTGTCCATGCTTGGCGGCGTAGGCCACGAGGGTGCCGCCGTCGGGCTCGATGCGGGCCAAGCCCCGTCCCACGGAGCGGCTGGCGAGGCTTCGCGTCATCTGCTGCGCGAAAGGGTTGTCCCGACAGGCGTCGAGGATCACGAGGCGCAGCTTCCTGGCGCCTTCGATGCTGGTGAGCACCTGCTCCAGGGGCACGGTCTCGAACTGCACGTCGCGGTCGCTCTTGAGCCGCGCATCGATGGGCACGAGGTAGTTCTGCCCGCCGATCTCGATGCCATGTCCCGCGTAGTAGATCACGGCCCAGTCGGCTGCCTCGGCTTGCGCCGAGAAGTCGCGCAGGACCCGGCGCATGGCCTCCGAACCGAGATCCCTCTCGACCTGAACAGTTCTGAAACCTGCCTCGTGCAGAGATTGAGCAATGGCCGCCGCATCCTGGCGTGGATTGGGCAGGGCGGGCACATTCGCATATTGCCCATTGCCGATGACAAGGGCGACACGAACGTGGGCGTCTTGAGCAAGCGCCGTTGTCCCCTGGGCGGAGTCGGGCAACGGCGCAGGCGCTGACCCCACTTGGCGTTCGGCAGGGGATTGCGCCGCGGGCGGCTCAGCGATGCGGGCCCGGGCAGCCTGCATGTCCGGATTGGCCGGATCCAGCGCAATCGCCGCATCGAGATCCTGAAGCGCAAGACGGGTTTCACCTGACGCCGAGCGGACGAGGGCCCGGTCCATCAACGCACCGGCATTGGACGGCTCGAGGCGAAGAACCGCGTCGTAGTCGGTGAGCGCCTTGTCGTATCGACCAAGATCCCGGTAGAGGTTCGCGCGAGAGTGAAACCGGAATGGGCGAGATGGATCGATCCGGATCGCCTCGCTGAAATCGGCCAGCGCTCGCTCCAGATCGCCGCCGGCCAGGAAAGCATTCGCCCGAGAGTGAAAGCGGAACGCGCGGGTCGGATCGATGCGGATGGCTTCGGTCAGATCTGCAATCGCCCGCCTGTGATCGCCTTTCCGGAGATAGGCCTCGCCCCGCTCATGGAAGCGGAAGGCTGGCTTGGGATCGAGGCGAATGCCCTCGCTCAGATCAGCAAGGGCCTGGTCGAGATCGCCCTTCGCCAGGAAGGCAAGGCCCCGATTGTGGAAGGCGCCCGCCCTCGCGCCGGCATCCTTCCTGGCAATGATCTGGGAGCAGGCGGCGATGCTCCTCTCCGGACTCCGGCGAGAGGCCTCGCACTCCTTCCACAAGCTGTCCTGCGCCTGAGCCGGCGCAAGACAGAAGAGGAGACCGATGAAGCTTGCAAGAATGGGATGAAACCGGGTCATGATCAGATCTGCTCACATTCCCGCGCGGCTTTGCGCCTCGATCGCGTCGCACCACGAAGTGCCATTATGGTTGCGCCAGCCGCCGGTCTAGCGGAAGTAGAAGTTCTCGCCGGGCAGGGAGCCGTAGACGAAAGGCTCCTGCATCCGGCCGGTGGCGGCGAGCACGTCGTCGCGAACCTTCCGGAATAGGAAGTTGATCTCCGTGCCCGGCGTGCCGATGTGCTTCACGAGGGCGGACACGAAGGGGCTGTTCTCGCCCTCGCCGTCCTGGGCGACCTGGCCGTGCTTGGCGGCGTAGGCCACGAGGGTGCCGCCGTCGGGCTCGATGCGGGCCAAGCCCCGTCCCACGGAGCGGCTGGCGAGGCTTCGCGTCATCTGCTGCGCGAAAGGGTTGTCCCGACAGGCGTCGAGGATCACGAGGCGCAGCTTCCTGGCGCCTTCGATGCTGGTGAGCACCTGCTCCAGGGGCACGGTCTCGAACTGCACGTCGCGGTCGCTCTTGAGCCGCGCATCGATGGGCACGAGGTAGTTCTGCCCGCCGATCTCGATCCCGTGTCCGGCGTAGTAGATCACCGCCCAGTCCGCACGGGCGGCCTCCGCCGAGAAGTCGCGCAGGGCCCGGCGCATGGCCTCGGAGCCGAGATCGTTCTCCACCTGCACGGTCTTGAAGCCCGCCTCGCGCAGGGAGCGCGCGAGAACGGCCGCGTCCCGGGGCGGGTTGGGAAGATGGCCGACGGCCGAGTAATGGCTGTTGCCGATCACCAGCGCCACCCGGGTGCCGAGGTCGTTCACGGCCGGGGCGTTCTGGGCCGTGAGCGCCGGGACGGCGGCGGGCGTGACTGGCGGGGCTGTGGCCTTGTCGGCCATGACGGGGCGCTGCTCGTCCGTCGCATAGCCTCGGTTGTCGATCTTCTGCTGCGCCTCCCGGATGATGCGGTCCGACAGGGCCTCGCGAGCGGCGGCCACCTGCTCGGGCTCGATCCAGATCGGAAGGTACCGGAAGCCGATCTGGTCGCGCTTCAGGGCAGAGGTCAGGTCCTTCAGGTCCCCGCCGCCAGCGTAGACCGCTCCGCACTGACCGCGCTTGACCTTCAGGAACGCGTCATCGGACGAGGTCGCGACGGAGGAGGCGGCCGCCTGCACCTCCTCGGCGATCCGGCCCATATGCGGGCGAAGCAGCGTCTCGTGAGCCGCCCCGTCCTCGCCCGCCACCAGGCAGACCACGCCCGAGCGGTTTGGAACGACCGCCAGGCCGAAGCCTTTCCTGACGCCCTGCTCGACGCCGCGCTCGATCTCCACCATGCGGGTCGCCTCCGAATGGAGGGCTTCCTTTACCTCGTCCCCGGTCACCTGGAACATCGCGCTGAACAGCCCTGAGTCGATCGCCTGCAGAAGGGGCGCGATGCCGGAGGCCCGCGCCTTCAGAACATCGCCGCGGGAGACGACCACGAGGTCGTATTCCGACAGGCCACGCAGGTCGCAGCGCGGCAGCGGAAACTTGAGCGACTGATCCCATCCGGCAAGTTTGGCATTGACCTGGCGGGTGACGGTGATGTCCCCAAGTCCACCATGGGGCTGGCAGGCCGTGGTCTTGTCCGCCGCGAAGACGAGATCGCCCCGCATGTTCTTGATGACCGACGGGGCCTTGCCGCTGTCGTTGTAGAGGACGATGACGTCGCTCGGATCGCCCTGGATCAGGAAGGCGTTCTTGCGCGTGGTCGCCTTGGCGATGGTCACCGCTTCCTCGGCGGCGCTCCGCATCCCGTCGAGGTTCGAGGCAAGCCGCATCAGGAGGGCGCCGTCCGGCCGCTCCCCCAGGTTCTCCACATCGGACAGGAACCGGGTCAGGGACGCGTGGATCTCCGCCGGTATGTCGAGGGAAACGGCCTCCATGGCGAAAGCCTTTCCGGCCGCCAGCTTGGCCACGAGCTGCTCCTCGCGCCTGCGGTTCGCATCGACCTCGTCCATCTGTCGGAGAACGGCCTGGTAGCGCCGCTGAAGGTCGGCGATGCGGGCAACGCCCGATCCGTCCACGCCGGCCGCCGCCTCGCCGCCGCTGGAGCTGCCCCGCCGGGGCAGGCGCTCCGCCGTCTCCCGCGACATTAGCCCATCGGCGGCGATGCCCTCCTGGGACTGGAGGCTGCTGATGGCGGTGCGGGTGGCGGCCCCGTAGACGCCGTCCGGGGGCTCGCCGGAGGGGATGAAGCCGGCTTCCTGCAGCAGCTTCTGGAAATGCAGGTGGTCGTCGATGGGGCGGCTGATCTCCTCGCGCCCGGAACCGGAGGCGTCGCGCTCCACCTGCGCCCGCCACAGGTCGCGCTGGCGGCGATACTCCGCGGTCACGCAGGGAAGCGCCTTCTTGGCGGCCGCCGCAGCAAGATTGCCCTTCTCGGGGATCTGGCATTTCGCCAGCACCTGCCCGTTGAAGTCGATGGCCTCCTGCTTGATCGCGTCGCGCCGCTCGCGCACCGCATGGCGCAGCACGTAATAGGGCTGGACGAGTTCGAGATCCAACCGCTTGAGCGCCGCGTCGCCGCAGACGATCCGCTCCAGCGGTGCTTTGGCCTTGTCGCAGTCGAAGCTCGGGCCGACGGCCTGTTCCCGCTTCCTCTTGAGGGTGGGCAGCACGGGCGGAGCGGTGACGGAGGCATACTCCGCCCGAAGCCGGTCCAGCGCCTCCCGGATCTCCGCCGGCGCGGTTGCAAGGCGCCTCTCGGCAGTGGCCTTGACCCCATCGAGCTGATCGAGAGCGGCGAGGCGCGCGGTTTCGCTGCGCTCCGCCTGCACGAGAAGCTGATAGTCCCGCCGGATCGCCTCGACGGTTGACAGCGAGGGCGGGGCATTCGGCTTGTTGGCGTCGGACACGCGCTGAACGAGGCTTTGCGTGCGGGCGCGCACCAGCGGCGACCGGGACGTCTGGTAGGGCCTGATCTCGTCGAGCAGCGTGATCAGCTCGCCGATGCGCCGGTTGCCCTCCGCGCGCTCGTAGCGCTCCTGGCGCCCGAGGTCGGTTTCCATGTCGGCCAGCCCATAGGCGCCGCCGGAAAAGGCGAGGTCGATGGCGGCGCGAGGCTCGATGGGCTGCTCGCGGCCCGTACCGTCCTTGCGGGCGAAGACCTGGTTGCAGGTGGAGGTGACGAGGGAGCCGTTCTCGTCATAGACCGAGCAGCGGTAATTCGTCTTCAGGGCCGAAGGCTCGAACCGGGCGCAGTCCGCCTTGATGGAGGACAGCCGCGGATCCGTCGGCATGACGCCCGCGCGCACCAGCGCGACGATGTTGGTGTTGTGGCGCGCAAGGGCCTTCTGAAAGCAGTATTTGTGGATGTCGGACTGGTTGGTCCATGCCTCCTGGGCGGCCTGCGCCTGGGCGGCGGCGATCATGCCGCCCATGAGCCCGAAGATCCCCTGCGCCGCCGATTGGGCCTTGACGTCCTGCGCTGACAACAGACCCGCCGCCATGCACGCCACGATCGGCGCAATGAGCCTCGATCTCCAGATAATCACTTGAATGCCCCAGCCCGGCTGCAATGAGAACTGCATTTTGAAAAGAAATTTTACTTTATACTTACTCTACGTCATCTGCGGAAGCGAGGCAGGCTTGAGGACAGGCCCGCCTCATTCAAGGTTAACCCGCAATTCTTTGGTGAAGCCCAATCGATGAAGCCAAGTGTTGGATGCCTGCCCCGACGCCATGTTGCTATGCCGCTTCATGGGTCTGCTTCCAGCGCGACCAAAGTCTAAGCAAGCCCCCAGGTTCGGCAAAATCCCGATCCGCATCCATGCGGGCACCCGTGAGGTAGTCCGCAGGGGCAGGGCCCTGCGCGGGATATCGAACACTTTCTAGGATTAGGAGCGTTGACCTAAGAGCACGCCTGGCCATAGTCTAGTCAAGTTCGGAACATTCATGTGAAAGCTGCGCTATGGCGATATTCACCCTGCTTTCTGCCTCGCGCAGCTTCTTCATGTCGGCGATGGCGCTGGTCGCCGCCGTGCTCGTCGCCCCTGCCGAAGCGGCGGTGAACGAGCGCCGGGTGGCCCTGGTCATCGGCAACAGCGAATACGCCCATGTGGCGCCCCTCGAAAACCCCTTGATCGATTCCAAGGCCGTGGCCGCTTCGCTCAAGCGCCTCGGCTTCGAGGTGGTCGAAGGCTACAATCTCAACATGGAGGCCATGCGGGCCACGGTGGGCGAATACGCCGGGCGGCTCGACGGCGCCAAGGTGGCCCTGGTCTACTACGCCGGACACGGCATCGCGGTGGGGGGCGACAACCACCTCATCCCCATCGACGCCGTGCTGAAGACCCCGGCCGACGTGGATTTCCGCACCCTCAACATCAATCTCGTGCTCCGCCAGATGCAGCGGGAGGAGCGCGTCAACGTGGTCATCCTCGACGCCTGCCGCGACAATCCGCTGGCGGAGGAGCTGTCCCGCTCGGCCAAGGGAACCCGCTCCGCCAGCATCTCGACGGGCCTGAGCGAGATCAACACCAGTTCCGCGGCCGGCACGCTCATCGCCTTCGCCACCGATCCCGGCAAGGTGGCCTTCGATGGAAAGAAGGGCGAGAACAGCCCCTTCACCACGGCGCTCCTGAAGCACATGGAGACGCCCGGCATCTCCATCAGCTCGGTCATGGATCGGGTGCGCGAGGAGGTCTGGCGCTCGACCGACGAGAAGCAGCGGCCCTGGGTCAACACCTCCATCATCGGCGAGTTCTATCTCAATCCCGAAGCGCCGGCGCCCGTTGCGGTCGCGGCCCTGTCCCAGCCCGCCGCTCCGGCGCCGAGCCCGGCCGGATTCGGCATCGACCGGCAGGCGCTCGAGATGAAGCTGTGGGAATCGGCCGAGCGGTCCAACACGGCCGAGGACTACAAGGCCTACCTCGAAGCGCACCCGACGGGATACTTCGCGGCCCTGGCCAAGAACCGGATCGCCAAGCTCCAGGGCGGCGGCTCGGACAAGCCTGTCGTGGTCATCAACGAGGCCGAGCTGAAGGCCCAGGCCGGAACGGCGCAGACGGAAGCCGGCATGAGCCTTGCCCAGGCCGACCGGACCGAGGCCCAGCACCGCCTCCGGCTCGCAGGCTTCGACGCCGGCAGCACCAACGGCAAGTTCGGGCCCACCACGCGCCAGGCCATCGCGTCGTGGCAGAAGTCGCGCTCTACCCCGGAGACCGGCTACCTGACGAAGATGCAGCTTGCCGCCCTGCGCGAGCAGACCCAGGACGCCTACAGCAACTGGCTGTCGGCCCAGTCCGAGCCGCGGTCCGTCGCTCAGCCCGTGGCCCGCCGGGCGACCAATCAGGTGCGGGCGGAGCCGCAGGTTCGCAGCAGCTCCCGTCCGGTCCGCCAAGGGGGACCCTCGCTCGGGGAGGTCGGCCAGTTCCTGGGCGGCGTCGGAACCCTCGTGGGAGGCTTCAGGCGCTGATCGGCGCGAGCCGTCCCGCGGGTGACGGCAGGGGGCCTGCGTCGAAGCAGCCTCCGGCAGCCTGACGGTCGCAAGCCCTCTTCTTTGCTCCCTCGCCGCGCGGTATGCAGGGGTTTCCCTCGCGGAAGGAATCAAGGTCGCCCCGATGGCAGGAGAAAGCGGACGCAAGTCACCAACCCGCCGGATGGCGGCTCTGACAGGTCTGCTCTTGCTCGGATTGTCGGCAGGGTCTCCCGCACGAGCCGACTTCGTCTCGGGGCTCGATCCCAACGGCGACAACTACCTGTCGTTTCGCTCGGGCCCTGGCGGCCGTCCCTATGTGGAGCTTGATCGGCTTGGGCCCAACACCCCCGTGACGGTGCTTCGCCGCGACGGAGCCTGGTATCAGATCCGCCTTCGCGATGGTCGCACCGGATGGGCCTACGGGCGCTACATCCATCCCGGCTCGCCGCCGACGGTCGCATCCGATGCAGGGTCGGAGGGAGCGCCGGTCTACGTGTCCGGCCTCGATCCCAACGGCGACAATTACCTGTCCTTCCGCTCAGGCCCCGGCGGCCGGCCCTATGCGGAGCTGGATCGGCTCGGGCCGAACACCCCCGCATGGGTGATCGGCGAAAGCGGCAAGTGGTGGAAGATCAGGCTCCGCGATGGGCGGGTCGGATGGGCCCACAGCGCCTATCTCGCGCCGGGCTCCCGCAACGACCGCGCCGCGGTAGCAGCGCCGCCTGCGCCCTCGCGGCCCGCACTCCCTGTCCCGCAGCAGGAGGCGTCATCGATCCCCGTCGGGGAGGCGCAGCAAAGGACCGGCGCTCCCTTGCCGTCGCTGCCCGTGCGCTCGGAGCCGAGCCAGGCCGAGGTTTCGCGCCCCTCGCCGGGACCGCCCGTTTCCCTCGAGCCGCTGAAGGACGCCTCCGCTAACCCCGCGGGCAAGAAGCCCGGTCAAGCGGATGCGGCTTCGGCAGGCCGGCGCTTCGCCCTTGTGATCGGCATCGATGCCTACGAGAGCGTTCCGCCGCTGCAGAAGGCCGTCAACGACGCCCGCACCATGACGTCCGTGCTGCGCGAACTGGGCTTCGAGGTGACCTCGGGCGAGAATCTCGGTCGCGCCGGGTTGAGCCGCAAGCTGATCGAATTCGAATCCGGCCTCAGGCCGGGCGACACGGCGCTGTTCTTCTTCGCCGGGCACGGCTTCGAGATCCGCGGCCAGAACTTCCTGCTTCCGGCGGACGTGCCTTCGGTGTTCGAAGGCCAGGAGGAACTCATCAAGGACTCGGCCTTCGCGGCGGACCGCATCATCGACCGGATCCGGGAGCGGGGAGCCAGAACCGTGGTGGCGGTTCTCGACGCCTGTCGCAACAATCCCTTCGAGCGGCCCGGCGGACGCTCGGTGTCGGGAACCCGGGGCCTCGCGCAGATGACCCCCGCCGAGGGCGTGTTCGTGGTCTTCTCGGCGGGCGCGAAGCAGGAGGCGATCGACCGCCTGTCGGACGACGACCAGAACCCGAACTCGGTCTTCACGCGGGTGTTCCGGAAGCAGCTCGCCACGCCGGGCCTGGCCCTCGACCAGATGGTGAAGCGAACCCGGGTGGAGGTTCGCGATCTTGCCCGCACCATCGGGCGGGAGCAGACGCCGGCCTATTACGACCAGATCGTCGGCGAGGTCGTGCTCAAGCCGGCGGAGTGACGCTTCCGCCGCTCCCATCCTGCGGCGGGGTCTAGGCGCCGGGCCAGGGGCGCTACAGCCAGCGCCGGACCCGCACGCGATAGCCGTGATAGCCGTCGCCGAACTTGCCCTCGAGATAGGCTTCCTCGCGGGCCACGACGCCGTAGCGGATCACAAGGGCGAAGGGCGCCAGCATGATCAGCAGCCAGAGATTGTCAGAGGCGATGCTCAGGCCGATCAGGCCCAGGAACATGCCCAGATAGATGGGGTTGCGCGTGAAGCGGTAGGGCCCCGTCTCGACGATGGTGGTGGTCGGCCGGTTGGTGGGGACGTTCGAACCGGCCCCCGTCATGGTCGCGATGGCCCAGGCGAACAGCCCCAGGGCGAGGACGAACACCATCGCGCCAAGCCAGCCTCGGGGCAGATCAACCGGCAGGAAGGGCAGGGGCAGGAGCCGGTCGAGCGCAAGCCCGGCGATGACCGCAAGCCCCCATGCGAGCGGCGGGCGAACGAGGACCTGAGCGGTGTCTGCCGTGTCAGCCATAGGGGGACCGTGAACCCAAGGCCCTTGTCTATGTCAGCGGCAGACCACCGTCAAACCGCTTCCAAAGCCCGGGCCGTCATGCCCTGCTTGCGGTGGGCTGATCGATGGGGCTCGTTGCTACTGGCCCAGATTGACGATCTCGACCCGGCGGTTGACCGGGCTGTCCGGCCGGTAGGCGTCCGCCAGCAGGCGCTTCCCGAAGCCAAGGGACGAGAGCCTCTCCGGCTGCACGCCGTAGGTGACCACGAGATGTTCGAGCACCGAGCGCGCGCGCCGCTCCGACAGGCGCTGATTGTATTCGTCGGAGCCGACCGCATCCGTGTGCCCGCCGATCAGGAAGCGGAACGATCTCAGCCGCTCGTCCCGCAGCGCGAGGCCCAGGGGCTTGAGGGCCGCGGCTCCTTCATAGGTGAGCACGTCCGAATTGTAGTCGAAGGTGATGCGGATGTTCACGGACGGAAGATCGCGGGTGTCTTTCAAGACCTGATCCTCGCGTCCCGGCTCCACGACGATCTGGCGCGTCATCGGCGCCGGGCGCGCTCCGCTGAGCGAGCGGGTCAGGGGCTTTTGCGGCGGAGCGAGACTGCGCACGAGATCTTCCGCATTCAGGGTCTGCCCCCAGGCTGCGGAAGGAACAACGAAGGCGAGGAGAATGCCGAGCGATAACCTGTTCATGGCTGCGTTTCTTTTTTGGCTTGCTGGATGTGACGTGAAGCGGTGACCCTATTGGACTTCGATCTTGATCGCGGCGCGGCCCACGATTTCGCCTTTGACCTGCTGCAATCCCTTGTGAACCGACGAGAGGTCCACAGGGCTTGCTCCCTGGGAGTGAGGCGCAGCCTTGGCGGCCTGCGCTTCCTCGACGCGGATCTGGCGGGCATGCGCCTTGGCCTCCCGGGCCTCCAGGGCGATCTGCCGGGTCAGGCGGCCCGTGTAATTGCCGAGATCGGTAAAGCCGTTGGCCTTGTGGTCGGCCTCGAGGCCCCGCGTCGAACTCTTGGAGGCGTTGCACACGGCGATCACGGTCTCGGTGCCGCGATCCGCCAGCCGGAACTTGAACGGGGTCGAGCTGTCGCCGAAGCGGAAATCCTGCCTGGCGCGGATGAAGTTGTCGGGCTGGAACTTGTTGGGGAATAGGACCGTTCCGACGCCTTTCGAATCCACGTTGATGAGGGTGAGGCTGCAGCTTTCCTGGGACACCACGGTGAACACCGCCGGATCGTTCTGCCGGTAGGTGTTGCGGTCGGAGGTCAGGGAGATGTCGAAGGTGCGCGTCACGTCCTTCGAGCCGGGGCCGACCCGCGCCACGTCGATGGCGTGACCGGAACCCGCGAGGGTGATGGCCTCGTCGTCGGTGACGCTGGAGACGAGGCTGGCGAAATCCCCCTCGAACTGGTCCCGGGGAACGAGGCCCTGGTCCAGGCGGCGCACGAGGCTCAGGGCCTTCGACCCGCCCGCCATGGCGGCCTCCCGGAACGCGTCGGCCTTCAGCCCGAACTCGGCGGCGGCAAGGCGCAGGTCGACCGTCGCCTCGTACTTCGCCGCCAGGGCGTTGATCATCTCGATGCCGTTGAGCTTGAGCGTGGGGTCGAGGCCCGCCCGCGTCATGGCCTGGCGGAAACGGACCGTGTCCTCCTCGAGGATCTTGTCCATCTGCTCCGGGACCGGGTAGAGGGCGTCCACCGCCTCGCGGGTCGATTTCGAGAACCCGCGATCCTGCAGCACCAGGGGGCGGATCTCGTCCCTGGCCTTGCGGATGCCCTGGTCGTGGCATCCCATGCAGGAGATGCCGTTGGTCACCGTGAGATCCTTGCGCGAGAGGTCGCGGACGATCTGCGTCGGGCCCTTGCTGATCATCTCGCCGCGGGCGGTGTTCAGGTAATAGCCCTGGAACCCGTTCGGCAGGCTGAAGAGCGTCTCTCCGCCGTCATGCTCGAAGCCGTCCCGGCCGCTGGGCCCGAGGGGGAACTTGAACAGGCTCTGGCGTTCCCGGTTGCCGCCGAAATCGTAGGAGGTCCAGAAATAGCCGTTGCGGCTCTGATGGCGCTCGATGAGGCGGTTGTTCTGGGACACGCCGGATTTCTGGAAGCCCGCGCGCTGCGCCAGGAAGTTCCTGAGGTTGGCCTCGATGTCGACGCCCTGGTCCACCTGAAGGCCCTCGAAGGTGTCGGGGAGCCTGAGAAGGTTGGTGTAGAGCGGCGGCTGCGCGGCCGTGAAGGCGAACCAGTCGGCGCGGATATAGGGGAGCTGCGTTCCGGTGGCGGTCTGAATGAATCGGAACATCTGGGCGTCGGGCTGCACCCCGTAAGGGTACGCCCCCAGCACCATGTCCCAGTCGCTCTCCCTCCAGCCGAGATCGTCGAGATTGATGCGGATGACCGTTCTCTCGGGATCGATGGTTTCGAGGCGGACGATGTTGGAGGAGCGCCCCAGGCTGTTGATCAGCTTCACGGCTCCCTGGCGGTAGACCTCCATCTCCTTGTCGTCCGCGCAGGCGTCGAAGAGGTTCGCCAGGGTCAGGTAGCGGGAGCCCCGCACGCGATGCTTGGGCAGGGTCTCGATATCCCTGGCGATCGCCGCCACGATGGTCCTGTGGTCGATGAAGGGGCGGCTCGAACAGGCGGCGGTGCTGGTCTTCCCGAGGTTCTCGACCCAGTCGCGGATCGCCTTCAGGTCGGCCTCGGTGATGGTCGGCACCTCGAGATCGGCCTCGTAATAGAGGTCGTAGGGCATTTCCTTGTTGGTGAGCTGGTTGAACAGCTTGGACCCGTCGGGGTTGCCGGGCAGCACCAGATGGGGCGACTTGGCCATCTCCTCCAGCATCAGCACGTTGCCGAAATTCTTGGCCGGCGTCTGACGCTTGGTAAGCCTGCCGTCCTGGTGGCATCGGGCGCAATGCTTGTCGAGAACGTCGAAGGCGAGCTTTGCAACCGGATCGGTGGGAACCGGGATTTCGGCCGACAGCGCCGCCCCGGCCGCCACTGAAACGAACGCCGGCAGCAAAAAGCCGGCCAATGATAGCCTCAAAGAAACCCGCCCCACCTGAACCCCCGAATTCTAAGTGAGCTAACCTTAGATGAAGCTTCCGTGGGTTCCAAGATTAGGATTCGGTTTTTTCTTTGTTCATCCGAGTTATGAAATCTGCGATTTTCTTATGGGTCCCGCTACGGGTGAAGTAATCAGCAAGCGCGTCGGCTGTTCATGGCCGCGCATCGCAGGTCCTTGCCAGGAGGTTGCTGCTTAACGGCGCACAATACCGCCGGGAAGCCCCCGCCCCAGGGCGGGGGCTCCTTGACCGGCCGCTACCGGGCGACGCCGGTCGGAGCCGCGGCGCGCCGCTCCGTGGGCGGAAGGCGCAAGGCCTGGGTGATCTCGGCCTCGCCTGCGGGCTCGGCCAGGGAGCCGCCGCCGATAAAGGCCTCGATGGCGCCCGCCTCCACCAGATAGGTGCCGTCATCGAGATGGAAGCCGAGGGATTCCACCGGCGCCCGCAGGGTGACGCGCCTGGCCTCGCCGGGCTTCAGGTGGATCTTCTCGAAGGCCTTCAGCTCGCGCAAGGGGCGGCTGCGGCTCGCCACCGGGTCGCGGGTATAGAGCTGCACCACCTCCTGGCCGGGGCGCGATCCCGCATTGGTCACGGTCACCGACACCTCCAGGGCCTCGCCTGCCGCAAGCTGCCGCTTGGCGATGGCCGCATCCGCATAGGTGAAGCGGGTGTAGCTCAGGCCCCAGCCGAAGGGATAGAGCGGGCTGATCGCCTCGTCGATGTACTGGAGGGTGAAGCGGTTGTCCGGCTTGGTCGGGCGGCCGGTGGGCAGCCGGTTGTAGTAGAGGGGGAGCTGCCCCGTGGCGCGGGGCCAGGTGACCGGAAGCTTTCCGCTGGGGCTCTCGTCGCCGAACAGCACGTCCGCCACGGCGGGCCCGCCCTGGGTGCCCGGATACCACGCCATGAGGATCGACGGGATCCGCTCCGCCACGGCGCCCAGCACCAGGGGCCGTCCGCCCATGAGCACGAGGGCCACGGGCTTGCTGGTGGCGGCGAGGGCCTCCAGCACCTCCGCCTGACGGCCGTTGAGCTCGAGATGGGCGCGGGAGGCCGCCTCGCCCGAGAGCTCCTGCGGCTCGCCGAAGACCGCAATGACGAGGTCGGCGCCTCGGGCCGCCGCGACGGCCGCGGGCAGCTGGTCCGTCGAGCGGCAGAAGAGGTCGCAGGCGGGGGCATGACGCACCTCGATCCCGGCGGCGGCGGCGCGCTCGCGGATGCCCTGGAGGATCGTGACGCTGTCCTCCTTGTGGCCGCGGGCCCCATGCGGGCCCATCTGGTCGTGGGGCGCGTCGGCCAGGGGCCCGATCACCGCGATGGAGCGGACGCCCGGCCGGACCGGCAGCACGTCGTCGCGGTTTTGCAGCAGCACCAGGGTTTCCCGGGCGACCTCCCGGGCCATCTGGCGGGATTCGGGAGACGGGAAGATCGCATCGACGCGGGTGGGGTCGATATCCGACCGCTCGAACACTCCGAGGCGGAACTTGGCGCGCAGGACCCGGCGGACGGATTCATCGATCACGCCCTCCGGCACGCGCCCGGCGCGCACCTCGTCGGGCAGGTGCTTGATGTAGAGCTCGCCCATCATGTCCATGTCGACGCCGGCGAGGATCGCCTTGCGGGCGGCCTCCGCGCCGTCCGCCGCGATGCCGTGGCCGATGAGCTCGCCCACGCCGACCCAGTCGGAGGTCACGAAGCCGTCGAAGCCCCATTGCTTGCGCAGTACATCCGTGAGCAGCCAGGGATTGGCGGTGGAGGGCTCGCCGTTCAGGGCGTTGAAGGCGGCCATGAAGCTGATCGTGCCCGCATCCAGGGCCGCCCGGAAGGGCGGCAGGTAGGTGTCGTACATCTCGGCGCGGGGGATGTAGGTGGTGTCGTAGTCGCGCCCGCCCTGGGGGGCGCCGTAGCCGGCGAAGTGCTTCACCGCCGTGGCGAGGCCGCCCTTGCGGAAGCCGTCCACGCGGGCTGCGGTCAGGACCGAGCCCAGATGGGGGTCCTCGCCGAAGCCCTCGACGATGCGTCCCCAGCGGCTGTCCCGGGACAGGTCCGCCATGGGCGCGAAGGTCCAGTTCACCCCCACATAGGCGGCTTCCCTGGCAGCCCATTCGGAGGCGAGCCGCGAGATGCGCGGGCTGAAGGCCGCCGCCTCCCCGAGGGGCAGGGGGAACTGGGTGCGGAAGCCGTGCAGCACGTCGAGCCCGAAGAGCGGCGGGATCTTGAGCCGGGACTGGCGCGCCAGGGCCTGGGCGCGGGCCACGTCCTGGGCGCTGTTGAAGTTCAGCAGGGACCCGGCCTTGCCTTCCGAGATGTCTTCCCAGCGGAGCGGCGGGCCATGGGAGACGAGGTTCAGCTGTCCGATCTTCTCCTCCAGGGTCATGCGCCCGAGGAGGTCGTTCACCCGGCGCTCGATCCCCTCCTGCGCCTGAACCGCCCATGAGGTCAGGAGAAGGGACGCGATGACGCCCAAGCGCGCCAGACCCGGAAAACAAGAAAGCTTCACGATCATCTCCTTAACCTTAAGCACAACGCGGTGCAGCGCGAAGATCCCGCCGGCGTTGGTCCGTGCTGCATCGATCAGCTGTGGGAAGTGGCGTCTGAGAGGCGTCAGGTCAACGAAATTGTGAAGCTGTCATGGAGCGGGTACCGGCTATTCCGGCGGGCGGTTAATGCCGCGACCCTCAGCTTATGACAAGGCCGCCGCCATCAGCGGCACCTCCGCCTCCCGGGCGGCCGCGGCGAGCGCCGCGAAGAGCCGCTGCTGCGGCTTCTTCCAGAACAGCAGCTCGGGGTGCCATTGCACCCCGAGCAGGAAGGGCCCGCTCCCGTTCTCGATGGCCTGGACGATGCCGCTCTCGTCCCGGGCGGCGATCCGCAATCCCCGTCCGAGCCTGTCCACCGACTGGTGGTGAAGGGCGTTCACCTGGCAGGGGTTGCAGCGCAGGATTCCGTTGAGGCGGGAATCCGCCTCCACCGTCACGGTCTTGCGCGGCAGGACCGTGCGCATCTTGGGGGCCTGCACGTAGACCTCGTAGATGTCCGTGTGCAGGGTGCCGCCGAGGGCCACGTTGATCATCTGCGAGCCGCGGCAGATGCCCAGGATGGGCAACTCGGCCGGCAGCGCCGCCTTGAGCAGGCCGAGCTCCAGCTTGTCCCGCTCCGGATCGATGCGCACGTCGGGCAGGACCTTCCCGCCATAGATCTCCGCGCCGATGTCGTCGCCGCCGCCGATCACCAGCCCCTGGAGGGGCTCGTCGGGGAGCGCGCCGCCGGGGATGAGCCGCACCGAGCGGGCGCCCACGCGGGCCAGGGCGAGGCGATGCATGAGATAGCTGCGCCAGCCGCCGCGACGGGACGTGGTGACGCCGATCAGGGGGCTCGTCATGACTGCGCGACCTGCTCCACCACGTTGGCCCAGCTCTTGTCCTCGCCCTCGAAGCCGAGAAAGGCCGCGCCCACGGCTTCGAGCCGGTCCCGGTCCGCCGCCAGCCGCTCCACGGCCACCCAGCGGTTCCAGTCCGGCGCGATGCTCCAGCCCGGATCGCTCACCCGCGCGTCCGGGAGCCGGTAATGGAAGGTCGGGCGGCCGTTGATCTTCTCGTTGGGCAAAACGGCGCGCACCCGCTTCCCGTCGAGATGGTGCAGGAGCGGCAGGAGGTCGAGGTCCCGGTTCCGGGTCGGGTTGGCGGCCAAGTAGTCGTCGATGAAGGTGGGAATGTCGGGCCAGTAGTCCGGCGACACGATCTTGCGCACGTAAGGGGGCGGGAAGGGATCGGCGAAGCCCAGGAGGTCGCGGGTGGTGTCGGGCGCGACCTCGCGCCGGAGCCACGGGTTGAGCAGCACGAAGCTTTTCATGAAGGCCGTGACCGTGGCGGCGTCCTGGCGGGGGATCTCCGGGTTGAAGTGAAGGCCGAAGGCGTAGAGGGGCCCGTCCTGGGTGCCCTTGGCGCCGATCTCCCGCAGGACCGTGAGGATCCGGTCGAAATCGTGCAGGCCGTCCACGGGCGTGGGCGAGGTCACCAATTCGCAGGGGACGATGAGGCTGGCCGCGAACCCGAACCAGGCGGCGATCTTGGGCAGGACCACGCCGCCGCCCTCCATGTGCTTGCCCGGATGCAGGAACCGGCTGTCGAGCTCGACCGTGAGGTCGCCCAGGGCCGAGCCCTTGAGGGCGAAGGCATGGGGGTCCTCCTGGAGGACATCGCCGCCCAGGGCCCGCTGGAGCGCCAGGATCGTCTGCTCCGCCGAGGGGCCGGCGAACTCCACCTCCACCCCCACCGTGCGCACCTGGCCCTGCTCGTTGTGCAGGATCGGCGGCGTCGCGAATTCGATCGAGGTCGGGAGCGCCAACTGCGCCATCGGAAACTCCGGCGGGATTCTCGGCATGAACTGTGTTCTGATGAACGAGTGCGATCTGCCCGAGTTCCTTTCGGGGCCTTCTTCATGGCCTCCCGGGCAGGATCTTCTCTCCCTCAGGTGTGGCCTTGGGGGCCGGGTTCGGGTTAGAACCCCGCCACCATGATGACGAACACCCCACACACGCAACGGAGCGCCTGGACGGCGGAGCTGCGCGCCACCCTGGCGCTCGGCTGGCCCCTGATTCTCACCAACCTGGCGCAGAACGCCCTGATGACATCGGACGTGATCCTGATGGGCTGGCTGGGCTCCGACGCCCTGGCGGCGGGCGCGCTCGGCACCAACCTCTACTTCGCCTTCCTGATCTTCGGCATCGGCCTCGTGAGCGCGACCTCGCCCCTGATCGCCGAGGAGCTGGGCCGCCGGAGCCATTCCGTCCGCGAGGTGCGCCGCACCGTCCGCCAGGGCTTCTGGGCCTCCCTTACCGTGGCGGTGCCGATCTGGATCGTCTCCTGGAACGGGGAGTGGATCCTGCTGGCCATGGGCCAGGAGCCCCTGCTCGCCCAGCAGGCCGGGGACTACATGCGCGCCCTGCAATGGAGCCTTCTGCCGTTCCTGCTCTATCTGGTGCTGCGCTCGTTCCTGGCGGCCTTGGAGCGCCCGGGCTGGCCGCTCGTCATCGGTCTGCTCGCCGTGCCGGTGAATTTCGTGGCGGCCTACGCCCTCATGCTCGGCAAGTTCGGCCTGCCGGCCTTGGGGCTCATCGGCGCGGGCCTGGGCACGGTGATCTCCAGCCTCTTCATGTTCGTGGGCCTCGCGGTGGTGATCAGCTTCGACCGGCGGCTCAGGCGCTATCACGTCTTCGGCCGCTTCTGGCGGGCCGACTGGCCGCGCTACCGGACCCTGTGGCGCCTCGGGGTGCCCATCGGCCTGACCCTGGCCTTCGAGGTGACCATCTTCAACGCGGCGGCCCTGCTCATGGGGCGCATCGGCGCCAACGAGCTCGCCGCCCACGCCATCGCGCTTCAGATCGCCTCCTTCTGCTTCATGGTGCCCCTCGGCCTCGGCCAGGCGGTGACCGTGAGGGTCGGCCGGGCCTATGGGGCGCAGGATGCCCCCGGGGTCACGCGCGCCGGCTGGACCGCCTTCGCCCTAGGGATGGCCTTCATGGTGTTCACCGCCTCGCTCATGCTGTTCTCCCCCCATCTGCTGCTGCGGGCCTTCCTCGACCTGAGCGATCCGAAGAACATCCCGGTCATCGGCTTTGCCGTGTCGTTCCTGGTCATGGCGGCGATCTTCCAGGTGGCGGACGGGGCCCAGGCGGTCGGCTCCGGGATGCTGCGCGGGCTGCAGGATACCCGGGTGCCGATGATCTATGCGGCGCTGGGCTATTGGGGCGTGGGCCTGCCGCTTGGGGTGGCCCTGGCCTTCGGCACGGAGCTTCGCGGCATCGGTATCTGGATCGGGCTCGCCACGGGTCTGGCGGTGGTCGCCACGCTGATGCTGTGGCGCTGGATCCGCCGGGACCGGCTGGGCCTCGTCACGGCGATCCCAGGGGACGTCCGCGAGCCTCAGGAGGCGTTCGCCAACTGAGAGATAAGCCGCGAGAGATCCACGGGGGCGAACTGCGCGCCCTCGTGGGTCACCCGCACCTCCTCCACCGTCAGGTGCCGCCACTGCGCCAGCCGGGCGAGGGCCTCCTGCACCAGTTCCTCGGGGGCGGAGGCCCCCGCGGTCAGGCCGATCACCGCCGCCCCGTCGATGAACGAGAGGGTCAGGTCCTTCGGGTCCTGGAGCAGGAGGGCCGGGCGGCCTTCGGTCGCCGCCACCTCGCGCAGGCGGTTGGTGTTCGACGAGTTGCGCGCGCCGCAGACGATGATGCGGTCCGCCCGCTGGGCGATGACGCGCACGGCCATCTGGCGGTTCTGCGTCGCATAGCAGATGGTTTTCGTGTCCGGCCCCTGGATCGCCGGGAAGCGCCTCTTGAGGGCCGCGATGATCTCGCGGGTGTCGTCCACGGACAGGGTGGTCTGGGTGATGTAGGCGATGCGCTCGGGATCGCCCACCGGCACCGTGAGAGCCTCCGCGACGTTCTCGATCACATGAACGACGCCATCGATCTGGCCCGTGGTGCCCTCGATCTCCACATGGCCGCGATGGCCGATGACGATCACCTCGCGGCCCGCCCTGGCATGGCGCTGGCCTTCCAGGTGAACCCGGCGCACCAGCGGGCAGGTGGCGTCGAGAACGCTCAGGCCCCGGTCCGCCGCCTCCCGCTCCACCGCCCGCGACACCCCATGGGCGCTGAAGATGGCCACCGCCCCGTCGGGGATCTCCGAGACCTCCTCCACGAAGACCGCGCCCTGACGCTTGAGATCGTCCACCACGCGGCCGTTATGCACGATCTCGTGGCGCACGTAGACGGGCCTGTCCGTGTGCCGCAGGGCGTCCTCGACGGCCTGGATCGCCCGCTCGACCCCGGCGCAGAAGCCGCGCGGCGAGGCGAGGAGGATCGTGAGCAGCGGCCTTTCCTGGATCATGCCGCATTCTCCCTCTTGAGGGCGGGAGCCCTTGCGGGGGTCGGGCGGAGGTCGGGCATGTGGCGCAGCAGGGCGGCGGCCTGTTCTCCCGCCAGCACGGCGCTCTCGATGGTGGCGGGGAGCGACCCGATCCAGTCCCCCGCAAGGGCCAGGTTCGTCAACGGCAGCAGGGGCGGCTGCGGGAGCGGAACCGCCGCCTGCCGGATCGTGGCGCGCCGCTCCTTCACGACCCGGGCCTCCGGCGGGCGGTCGGCCGCCGCGTCGAGGCCGAGGCCTTGCAGGGCGGGGGCGATCTCGCGCCAGATCGCGCCTGCCAGCTCCCCTGCCTCGCGCTCGATCACCGACCGGGCCGCCGAGACCGTGACGCTGACGTGATCCGGCCGGACCAGGGCCCATTGCGCCACGAGGCCCGTGAAGCCGATGAAGCGGGGACGGGGCAGGCCGGGCAGGCGGTAATGCACGTTGAGGATGGGCTCGAAGGCCCGCGGCACCGGCAGGGCGGGCAGGAGCCGCTCCACCTCCCAGGGCGGAAGCGCCAGGATCACCCGGTCGTGGGCCCCCAGGGCCACGGTGCGGTCGGTGAGCGTCAGCCCGATCACCCGCTCGTCGTTGGCGAGAATGGCGCGCAGGCGCTGGCCGGTGAGAACGGAGGCCCCCCGCGCCCGAAGGGTCGCCACGGCGGGCTCGACGAGATCCTCGCTCAACCCGTTGCGGGCCACGAGTAGCCTGCCGGCGCCGGGCTGGAGAAGCTTTCGCAGGGCGCAGGCCAGCCGCAGAGACGAGGCGTCGGACGCGGGGGTGTTGAGAATCGCCACCGTGAGCGGCTCGATGAGGCTATCCAGGATCGGCCCCTGTCCGACGATGGCGGCGACGGGGCAGTCCCGCGAGGCGAAGACCAGGCGCAGGATCCGCGACAGGTCGGCGAAGGCGAGCCCCTGCGGCCGGCGCGACGGCCGGAGCCAGGACAGGGGCGAGAGGCCGACGCGGCGCGTCTCTCCCGTCCTGCCGTCGTAGAGGGGAAGCCCCCCGGGCTCGGGCTCGATCCAGCGATCCCGGGTTCCCACGGTTTTCAGGAGGGCCAGGGCGCGCCGGTTGGCCGCAAACAGCACATGGGTGCCGTTGTCGTGGGCAAAGCCCCTGGCGGGCGTGATGGTGCGGCAGCGTCCGCCAAGGGCGGGCGCAGCCTCGTAGAGCACGGCCTCGTCCCCGTCCGCCGTGACCGCAAGGGCGGCGCTCAGGCCGGCGAGCCCGGCCCCGACGATATGCGTGCGCCGCGCCATCATGCGGGCCTCATGGCGAGCGACATCAGGCGCAGCCGGTCGGCGGCGCTCAGGCGCAGCCTCCCCTGCCGGACGCCCCAGCCCCTGGCCTCGAGCCGGTGGAGAACCCGGCGATAGCCTTCCATCATCAGGATCGCGGGCTTGAGGGCCCCCCGGTCGAGGCGCAGCAGGGCGTCGTCGGCCGCGGCAAATCCCGCCCGGGCCTCCGCCGCAAGGGCCTCGCAGACCCGGGCGAAGCGCGGATCGGCCACGAGGGCGGCGGCCGGGGCATCCCCGAGCCCGAGCTGGGCGAGCCGCGACAGGGGCACGTAGACCCGCTCCCGCGCCGCGTCCTCGTCCACGTCGCGCAGGATGTTCACCACCTGGAGCGTGCGCCCGAGGCCGAGGGCGAAATCCCGCGCGCCGGGCGCGCCGAACACATGGATCGACAGGGCCCCGACGGAGCCCGCCACTCGGCGGCCGTAGAGGCCGAACGCCTCGTCGTCCACCAGGCGCACCCGCTCGGCGCTGTCGGTCTCCATGCCGTCGATGAGGGCGTGGCACTCGTCGAGGGGCAGATCGTAGAGGCGGGAGGCCCGGGCAAGCTCCCGGCCGATGGGGGTTTCGGGGGCGCGGTGCAGGCGGTCGATCTCGCGACGCCACTCGTCGAGGAAGCGGCGCTTCTCCCCGGGAGGCGCCGCCCCGTCGGCGATGTCGTCGGCGGCGCGGCAGAAGGCATAGACCGCATGAATCGCGCGCCGCCGTTCCGGCTCCAGGCTGCGCATGCCGAGCCGGAAGGACGATCCGGAACGGCGCACCGCCGCTTCGGTCGTCCGGGAATCATGGCTGACGGGCCGGCGCATCGCGCCGCCGAGCCCTCGGAGAAAGGCCCGGGCGGCGTCGGCCCGGCTCACCTGCACCCGCTCCAGAACCGGATCGCTGCGGCGCAGGCGCCCGCTCAGCCGCTCGGCGAGCGCAAGGGTGGCGATGCTCTGCGCCCGCAGGCGCTTGTTCCGCAGGCGCTCCGGCAGGGATCGGGCCCCGTCGATCAGGGCGTCCACTCGGTCGAGCATGGCGTCGAGGAGCGCACGACGGATGGTGGTGTGCGAGGGATCGAAGAAGCCGCTCTCGCCGCCCGCAACCGCCAGCCATTGGGTCGGGATATAGATGCGTTCCAGGCGCTCCCGGTCGAGGCGGCAGTCCTGAAGGTGGTTGAGGATTTGCAGGGCGGTGCAAAGGGCGTCGGCGGGAGCCTGCGCGGCGACCGATTCGCCATGGAGTTCGAGAAGAAAGCGGCCCACCGGGTTGGCCGAAAGGCGGCAGTAGTCGAGGAGCTCGGCCCAGTCCGCGTAGCGGGCCTTGACCGCGTCCTGGCGAAAGGCGCGAAGCAGGTCGCGGGCCTGCGCCATGCCGGCGCCGTGCCGCGCATCGGCCGCATGAAGGCGCGCTGCTTCCGGCACCGTCGGATCGCCGGACACGAGCGCCCCTTCGAGGGCGTCGAGGAGGTCGAGCTTTTCGGCCGCGGTGCGGCTGGGATCGTCGGCGATGTCGTCGGCGGCGCGCGCGACAGCATAGAAGGCCAGCACCGCGTTCCGGTGCTCGGGCGAAAGGACCAGGGAGGCGACGGGAAAGTTCTCGTCGCGGGGGCCTTTCGTCGCCGGTCTGACATGCGCGCCCATGGGGTCATCCTACGGGGTAGAATCGGCCCTTCCAACCGGCCCTGCGGGACCCTCCGATCCGCAGGAGAACGCTCCATTGAATCGCAAGGCCCACCAGGGTGGTGAAAGGGTGCAGGGGGATCGACAGCAGGTTCTCCCGCGCCGACACCGTCACGACGGCGCGGGCCCCGAGGGACAGGAGCGCCGCGAGCAGGATCGGGGGCGTCGGCGCGAAGGGCAGGAGCGCGAAGGGCAGCACATGGCCGCCCACGAGCAGCAGGGTCCAGACCGGCAGGCCCGCCGGCGTCGCCATGCCCTCGTGGGCGTTCTTGGCAAAGCCGTTCCAGGCCTCCTGGAAGCCCGCATACATGCGGCACGAGGCGAGCGTCTCTCCTGGCACAAGATCGGTCATGAAGCCCTTGCGGCGAAACAGGCGGGCGAGCTGGATGCCGTCATGGATGAGCGAGCGGATCGCCGCATGGCCGCCGCTCTCCCGGTACGCCTCCCGCTCGACCAGCATGAGCTGGCCGCAGGCCGCGCCCAGGCCGGGATCGCGGGACAGGCGCATGAAGCCCATGGGCAGATAGCCGAGAAGCAGCAGGTTGATCGACGGCACGGTGAGCAACTCGCCGGGGGATTCCATGACCTGGCGCGGCACGGCGCTGACGAGGCTCGCGTCCGTTGCCTGGGCATGGCCTGCGAGCCGCGCCGCCCCGGAGGCTTCGAGCCTCACATCCGCATCGACGAACAGCAGATGCGTGCCCTGCGCGGCTTCAGCAAGATGGTGGCAGGCATGAACCTTTCCGGTCCAGCCGTCCTCCAGGGGAGGAGCCGTGAGCAGGCGCACCCGCGGATCGCGCCCCGCATAGGCGCGGACGATATCGGCGGTGGCGTCCGTGGAGCCGTCGTCCATCACCAGGATCTCGACGGGAACGCCCCTCGATCCGAGCGCCGCATCGAGCGCCGGGCCGATGTTCGCGGCTTCGTTGCGGGCCGGGATGAGGATGGACACGAGGGTGTCCGGCCGCGGCCGGGATCGCGGCGTCCTGCGCAGCACCGACAGGTTCATGGCAACGAGCACGGCGGGAATGGCCGCCAGCGCCAGCAGGACGTAGCCGACCACATCCATCATGAGGCGTGCCCCTCATGGGAGGGGTCGAAGCTGCGTCCGCGCAGGGCCGCGATCACCCGCCGCCAGCCGTCGTAGAAGCCGCCCACTCCGGCGCGGCCTTCGATCATGGCCCGGAAGCGGGCGGGATCGCGGGCCGCCACGTCGGCGCTCAGCCGGTCGAGGGTTCCCGTCAGCTCCTGCTCCAGGCGCTCCAAGCGCGCGGCGCGGGGGAGATCCAGGAGGTCGTAGCCGCGCATGGGAGCGCCGAAGGCGATGCAGGCCTCCGCTCCCCGCTCGAGCCAGAAGCTGTATTCGATGGCAAGCGGCAGGATCGTGCAGTCGGGCGCCATCTCCACGAGCCGCGCCACGCCGGGCTTCAGCCCGAGGGGCCGTTCGCGCACGTCCCCGAAGCGTCCCTGCGCGGTGATCCACAGGGCGCGGCCGGGGGCGGAAAGGATCTCCTCGCTGGTCCTGAGAAAAGCCGCGGCCCCGCGCGGGGTCTCCAGATCGACGCCGAACGCGCCGATGCGGCCGAACACGCCGTATTGCTTGAGCATCGCCGCATCGATGGGGGCATAGCTTTCATAGGCGGGAAAGAGGGTCTCGGCGGCCAGGATGTAGACGGCCGCATCCCACCAGGCCGGATGGTTGGAATAGACGATGACGGGACCGCTCGGCGGCGGCGCTGGCACTCCCCATTGGGCGACCCGCAGGGCGTTCATGTGGCGGGTGAAGTAGCGCCGGAAGGTGGAGACCATGAAGCGGTGGATCAGGGCGGAGCGCCGCGCGACGGGGGAGGGCTCCCCGTCCTGTCCGGCATTGCGCTTGCCCATGGTCCGAACCGATTTCTGCTTCAAGACACGTTCCGTAAGCTCTCGCCTTTGACGTCCGAATCCAGCGCATCCGCTGCGATCCAGCCCGACATCATCACCATGGGCATGCCGGGGCCGGGATGAGCGGCTCCGCCTGCCAGATAGAGGCCGCGCACCTGCCGGCTCCGGTTGCCGGGCTTGAACGCGCCCATGAACTTGCCGTGACTCGCCAGGCCGTAGATCGCGCCGTTGAGCACCTTGTAGCGGTCGTGGATGTCCTGCGGCGTGAGATGGCGCTCGACCACGATGCGCTCCTCGATGTCGCCCATGCCGGCCGTGCGCTTCAGCTTGTCGAGGATAGTCCGGCGATAGGCGGGAAACATCTGCGACCAGTCGTGGTGCGGGCGAAGATAGGGCGTGTGGACGAGCACGTAGAGCGCCTCGCCGCCCTCGGGCGCGACGCTCGGGTCCGTGGCGGCGGGCGCCGCGATGTAGCAGGTGGGATCCGGCGCGGGCTCGCCCCGGCGGTAGATGAAGTCGAACTCCTCCTCCGGGTCGCGGGAGAACACGAAGTCGTGATGAAGGAGGTGCTCGTAGCGCCGCTTCAGGCCGAGATAGAGCACGACGCCGGAGCAGGCGGGCTCGAAATCCTTGCGCACGTAATGCTCGCCCACCTCGCCGCCGACGAGCTCGCGATAGGTGCGGATGGAATCCATGTTGGAGATCACGTTGTCGTAGCGCGTCACGTCGCCGTTGGCCGTGACGATGCCGGCGACCGCGCCGTTCTCGATCTTCAGGGAGGCCACGTCCGTGTCGGGCCGGAACGTTGCGCCCAGTTCCGTGGCGAGCTTCACCAGGGCTTCGGCCACCGCGCGGGTGCCGCCCATGGGATACCACACCCCGTCCGCCGCCTGCATGTGGGCGATGGCACAGAGCACGGCGGGGGAGCCGTAGGGCGAGGAGCCGACATATTGCGTGAAGTGATCGAGCATCTGCGCGAGGCGGTCGTCCTTCACCTTGGACCGGATGGTACCCGCCACCGAGGAGCCCATGCGCAGGGACAGAACGTCCTTCAGGGTGGAGGGATTCAGGTTGGCGCGGATGTTGATGGTGTCGAACATGTCCTCCACGGGCTTCCAGAAGAAGAAGCGGTTCGACACGTCGTGCAGATGGGCCGAGATGGCCTGGAAGCGCCGGTATCCGTCGCCGGTCTTCTTGCCGGGCGCGAATTGGTCCATGGCGTCGGCCATGGCCTCCACGTTCTCCTGCAGGTCGATCTGCGAGCCGTCGTCGAAGAAGCAGCGCCATTGCGGATCGAGGCGCACGAGCTCCACGTAATCCGAGAGGTTGCGGCCGGCCTCCGCGAAGATGCGCTCCAGCACGCGAGGCACGGTCAGGATCGTCGGCCCCATGTCGAAGCGGAAGCCGCTGTCGTGCAGCACCGCCGCCTTGCCGCCGAGCCAGGCGTTCTTGTCGTACAATGTCACCTTGTGACCGCGCGCCGCCGCGACGCAGGCCGCCGCCAGGCCGCCAAGTCCCCCGCCGATCACGGCAACTGCAGTTCCTTGAACGCTCACGTATGTCCTCCTGCAGGACGATGATGAAGCCTGCGGTTTCGACCGGGCCTCCCGAGCCTCCTTTGCGCAGGGCCCGTATCCTGTCGCTTTGGTTCTAGGGAATGCAAGGCCTACTTCAAGGCGAGTTACGCATGATCGGGCGGCGAGCGCAAATCATCCGCAGAGCCCGCCCGCCGGGAGCGCGGATCACCGGATCGAAACCGGCCGCAACAAGGCCCTGCTTCAGGCGGGCCATATCGCGGGTGTTGCCGCCCCAGAGCAGGTTCTTGAGACGGTTCACGGCGGATGCAACATCATGTCCCTCATGGGCAAGGGCCGCCACCAGCAGCCAGCCGCCGGGACGCAGGGCCCGGAAGCTTCGTTGCAGCGTTTCGGCGATGATCGCGTCCGGCAGGAACATCTGCGGCAGGAACGCGAGGTCGAAAGCCTCTTCATCATTCAGATGTTCGACCCGCTCGCGGCGGATGGCGATGCGCCCTGCCAGTCCCGCCTCCTGCACATGGCGCTCGCCGATGGCGGCGGGATGCGGCGCAGGCTCCAGGGCGACGACGCTCAGATGCGGGAAGGCCCGGCACAGGGCGATGGACAATCCCGCTGCCCCCGCGCCCACATCGAGCAGCGTCGCGCCCGGATTCTCCAGGCGCGCCACGAGGCCGGGCAGGAATTTCAGCCGGGGCAGGGCCGCATCGGTCCACAGGCGCGTCAGCGCGCCCTGCGCCTCAATGACGGCCTCGTCCGTATGGGTCCACCCGTCGAGAGTCAGGGCCCCTTCGCCGAGCCTGCGCCGGAAATCCTCGGTCTGGAGCAGGGGCGCTCGCAGGGCCGCCCGGAAGGCCACGGCCCCCTCCGGGGAGGTGAAGGGCAGCAGCGCCGGGGCGGCCTGAACCCGGTCATGGCTCCATGTCACGAGGCCGAGCCCTTCGAGAACGTCGACGAGGCTGCGGGCGAGGGCGGGCGGCATGGCGAGCGCGCGGGAGAGATCCTCGATGGTGACGGGACGTTCGAGCTGGCGCAGGAGGCCGCTTTCCGCGCAGGCCGCCAGGGCGCTGGCGGACCACAGGGCCGCGTCCGCCTGTTCCAGGATGGCCAGCACGTCGCCCGGCTGGCGGCAGGGACTGGGTTTCCCACGGCCGCGCCAGGAGGCGATTCTCATGCCGAGTCCCATGCGGTCTCCTCCATGGGAGAGCAGGGCATAGGCGCGCCACAGCATGGCCTGATCCTATCGGATGGGAACGACGATCGACGTCACGGGCTCTGTTGCCACGATCCAGGCGGCAAGCAGCAGACACGCGATCGATGCGATGCGCCTCAAGGCCTCTCCCCTACAACGCGGCTTCGCCGACGGCTTCCGCGGCAGGCTTCGGTTCGTTGCGGCCCGCGGGCCGGCGCGCCCGGTCCTCCAGCAGCAGGCGCGTCGTGATGCGCGCGCCCTCGAAGATCACCGGAAGGCCGCTGCCCGGATGGGTGCCGCCGCCCACCAGATAGACGTTGCGTCCGAAGCGGTTGTGCGGCCGGAAGTAGAGCATCTGGGTGAGGTTGTGCGCAAGGTTGAAGGTTGCGCCCTCGAACACGGAGAACTCGTCCTGCCAGCCCCGCGGCGTCACCACCCGCTCGAAGCGGATGCGGCTTTCGATATCGGCGATGCCGAGGAGCTTCAGGCGGTCGAGGGCGAGCTTGCGATAGCGCGGGGCCTCGCGGGCCCAGTCGATGCCGCTGCGCAGGTTCGGCACCGGCACGAGCACGTAGAGGCTGGTATGTCCCTCCGGCGCGAGGGTCGGGTCCGTGGCGCCCGCATGCTGCACGTAGATCGAAGGCTCCTCGGAGAGGATTCCGCCGGTGATCTCCCGGATGTTGCGCTCGTAATCCCGCGCAAGAAAAATCGTATGATGGGCCAGGTCGCCCACATCGCCCTCGATGCCGAGATAGAGCATGAAGGTCGAGCAGGAGAGCTTGGCGCCGTCCAGCTTCTTGTCTGTCCAGCGCGGGCGCATCTCTTCCGGCACGAGGCGGCGCATGGCATGGCCGAAATCGCCGTTCACGACCACGGACCCTGCCGCGTGCCGCTCGCCCCCGGCCTCGACGCCCACCGCCATGCCCTTGTCGTAGAGAATGCGGTCCACCGGCGTGTTCAGGCGGATGTCCACGCCCATCTTGCGGGCGACCGCCGCCATGGCTTCCGACACCGCGCCGCAGCCGCCCACCGGATGATAGACCCCGTGCTCGTATTCGAGGAACGACAGGATCGTGAAGAGGCTCGGACACTGGAACGGCGACATGCCGAGATATTTGGTCTGGAACGAGAAGGCGAGGCGCACCCGCGGGTCGGAGAAGTAGCGCCTGAGATCGCTGTCCACGCTGGAGAAGGGACGCAGCTTCGGCAGCGCCGCCAGCATGGCGGGCGACACCAGGTCGGCCGGGCTCGAGAACGCCTGCTCCAGCACCGGCCGGAAGGCTTCGAGCTTCGCGCGGTTGTCGTCGAAGAAGCGGCGCACGTTGCGCGCGTCGGCCGGGGCGATGCGGGCGATCTCCTGTTCGAGGCGCGGCAGGTCGGAGGTGGCGCGAATCGCGCCGCCGCCCTCGAAGACGAGATGGTATTGCGGGTCGAGGCGCTTGAGGTCCACGTGATCTTCGAGCCGCTCGCCGCAGGCCTCGAAGATGTCCTTCAGGACGCGCGGATACAGGAAGAACGTGGGGCCGATGTCGAAGGCGTAGCCCCCCGGCGCCCGAATGGTGCGCGTGCGCCCGCCCACCGCTGGCTCGCGCTCGAACACGGTGACCGGCACGCCTTCCCGGGCGAGGAGCATGGCGGAGGCGAGGCCTCCCGGCCCTGCGCCGATGACGGCCACACGCGGCGTTGGGTGGAGATTCGACATGAAGCGGCAGCCCTCGCGCGTTCCGGGTGGAAGAGGAACGGGACTCAACTAGATCAGGCCTTCCGCGGGACCAGGGGTCAACCGCGATTTTCTTCATAGAAGATCGCGGAAACCTGAGCGTAGAGCTATAATATACAGGCTATAGCCCCGAAAGCTTGGCTGTTGGTGAGGCTATTTTCCTGATTCGCCAGGTGTCTCATAAGGATTATGCCTGCAACGGAAGGATAATACTGCCTTATTCTGGCCGTTTTGAAGTTCAGCTTCTCTTCGCAACACCAAACAAGGGGAGATTGCACTTGAAGAATATCCTCACCCGCGCCTCTCTCATGGCGCCACTTCTGTTCGTCGCCGCCTGCAACACGACCGCCTCCAACGGCCCCGCCACCACCGGGTCGATTTCCCAAGCCAATGTCGAGACCGGCATGGCGCTTCAGAAAGGGATGGCCTCCTGGTACGGCCCCGGCTTCCACGGCCGCCGGACCGCGAGCGGGGAACGGTTCAATTCCAACGAAATGACCGCCGCCCACCGCTCCCTGCCCTTCGGCACGCGCCTGCGGGTGGTGAACGAATCCAATGGCCGCTCCGTGGTGGTGCGCGTCAACGACCGCGGCCCCTTCGCCCATCGCCGCATCATCGATCTGGCGCGCGGGCCCGCCCAGACCCTGGGGCTCACCGCCTCCGGCACGGGCTACGTCTCCCTGCACCGGCTCGACTAGATTAGGCGCATCTTAATGGCTTCCGGCGATCCTCGGGCCTGATTCGGGACCAAGGGTTGCTTACATGGAATCGAGATCGTCTCAGCCGACGAACGTCATCCGCTTTCCGGGGGCGCGCTCGTCGGCCCATCCCGGCCGCGATCAGGCAAGCCTCATGGATGCGGTCTATGCCGCAGGCTCGCTCGCGGTGGCCGCCGGCGACCGGGCGACCAAGGTGGCGGCGACGCGGCTCACCATCTTCGGCTTCGTGGTGATCGACGAGGTTCAGGCCGACGGCACCGCCCGCCGCCTGCGCCCCTCCGAGGCCTACCGCGCCTCGACCACCCATCCCTGGCGCATCTCGAAGCCCTCCGGACCCTACCGGGTCGACCACGGCCTGCCCGCCACCGACGCGAGCCTCTTCGCCGCCCAGCACGCCTGAGCGCCCCGGGGGCTCGCCTTTCCGGTCGCCCGAACTATGTCTTGCTGCGAGGAGCAGGGCGCGGCCTGACGCGTCCCTGCGGCACGAGATGTCGGGATCCTGGCGATGCATCTGGTTCAAATTCTCCTGCCGCTGGCCGACAATGCGGGCCGTCGCTTCGACGGCGCCGATTACGGACGCGTGCGCTCGGAACTGGCGGAACGCTTCGGCGGCATCACGAGCTTCACCCGCGCCCCTGCGGAAGGCGTGTGGAAGGAGGGCGGCCATACCAACCACGACGACATCGTGGTGTTCGAGGTGATGACCCGCGAACTCGATCACACCTGGTGGGAACGCTACCGGGCGGAGCTGGAGCGGCGCTTCAACCAGGAGACCATCGTCATGCGGGCGATCCGCGTGGACATGCTGTAGAGGAGCGCCCCACGATGCAGGCGCGTATCCGCAGGAACATCCGGTCATCGAAGCCGCCCCTTGAAGGCGGCCGGACCGTCTTTCGAACACATCGCGCCCAATGGACGCGTGAGGAACCGCCCGCCTGCCGCCTGCTTGTCCTATCCGAGTAGCGGAGCATTACCATGTCCAAACCCCTCGTCGTTTCCCTTCCCCACAATCTCGGCAAGCCCGAAGCGACGCGCCGCCTTCAGGGCGGCCTCACGCAGCTGAAATCGCAGTTCGGGGACAAGATCGCCACGATCCAGGAAACATGGACCGGAGACCGGATGGATTTTCGCGTCGGCGCCATGGGCCAGACCGTCAACGGTTTTCTCCAGGTGGGGGAAGATCATGTGCGGGTTGAAGTACAGCTTCCCTGGATCCTGGCTATGGCGGCCGAGAAGGCAAAGACCTTCATCCAAAAGCAGGGAACGCTGATGCTGGAGAAGAAGTGATCCTGCGTATACGCATGAATAGTCGTTCACGAATATGAACGCTTATGGAACCAAATTGCATCGACTGCGTTGAATATTCGATTGCGACCGCGGCTGACTGCCGGTGCGCTTCACTGAAGTCGTCGTTTTCATCGCCCCGGACTGTGATTTCCGTCCGATCGTGACAACATAACCGTATTTGAGGATCGCGCTATGCATGAGCGTTTGAGAACGCAGCCGCATGCTCTTCGTTTGCCCTTCAAGGTCGACCCCCAAAAGCCTCTCCTCGTCTGCTTCTCGCACCTTCGATGGGATTTCGTCTGGCAGCGTCCTCAGCACCTCCTGAGTCGAGCCGCCAAGTCCTATAACGTTCTCATCATCGAAGAGCCGATCTTCAAGCCCGGCGTCACGGCCCACATGGACATCAGCGACCGGCCCCAGGGCGTCACCATCGCCGTGCCCATCCTGCCGGAAGGCCTGTCCCATGAGGACGTGATCGCCGAGCAGCACGACCTGATCGAAGGCCTGATCGGCCGCGAGTCCACCCATTCCCGCGTGTTCTGGTATTATACGCCCATGGCGCTTGCCTTCACGAGCGACCTGGACTGCGACCTGTGCATCTACGACAATATGGACGAGCTGTCCCTCTTCCGCGGCGCTTCGCAGGAACTGCTCGATCTCGAAAACAGCCTTTTCGCCCGGTGCGACCTCGTGTTCACGGGCGGCATGAGCCTCTACGAGGCCAAGCGCCACCGCCATCGCAGCATTCACGGCTTCCCGTCCTCCATCGACTTCAACCATTTCTCGAAGGCGCGCTCGATCTGTCAGGATCCCGCCGATCAGGCGCATATTCCCCATCCGCGCCTGGGCTTCTTCGGCGTCATCGACGAGCGCATGGACGTGGATCTGGTGGCGGACGTGGCCGCCCTGCGCCCCGACTGGCATTTCGTCATGATCGGCCCGGTGGTGAAGATCGATCCCGCCTCCCTGCCGCAGCGGCCCAACATCCACTGGCTCGGCGGCAAGTCCTACAACGAGCTGCCCCATTACCTCGCCGGCTGGGACGTGGGCTTCATGAATTTCGCCCTCAACGAGGCCACGAAGTTCATCAGCCCCACCAAGACGCCGGAATTCCTCGCCGCCGGGGTGCCGGTGGTGTCCACGGCCATCACCGACGTGGTGCGGCCCTACGGCGAAAAGGGCCTGGTGGAGATCGCCAGGGACGCCAGGGAGGTGGTGGCCAAGGTCGAGACCATCCTGGCCCGTCCGAAGGAGCCCTGGCTCGCCCGGGTCGACCGGCACTTGGCCGCCGGCTCCTGGGACAAGACCTGGGCCTCCATGCACAAGCTGATGCTGGACGTGACCGGCGACGCAACGGCGGATCGCGCCGCTTCTTCCCTTCCTGTTTACGCTACGACGCCTGCGGAGTGACCTGAGAATGTATGATTGGCTGATTGTCGGCGCCGGCTTTGCGGGCAGCGTTCTGGCGGAACGTCTCGCCAGCGAGCGCAACGAGCGCGTTCTTCTCATCGACCGTCGCAACCATGTGGGCGGCAACGCCTATGACCGGTACGATGACGAGGGCCTGCTCATCCACCAATACGGGCCCCACATCTTCCACACCAACTCGAAGCAGATCTTCGATCATCTTTCGCGCTTCACGGAATGGCGCTTCTACGAGCACCGGGTGCTTGCGGAAGTGGACGGCATGCAGGTGCCGATCCCAATCAACCTGGATACGGTCAACAAGCTCTATGGGCTGAATCTCACCTCCGAGCAGCTGCAGGACTGGTTCGCTGAGCGGGCCGAGAAGATCGGAGAGATCAAGACCTCCGAGGACGTGGTGGTGTCCACGGTCGGCCGCGAGCTCTACGAGAAGTTCTTCCGCGGCTACACCCGCAAGCAATGGGGCCTCGACCCGTCCGAACTGGACAAGTCGGTGACCTCCCGCGTGCCGACCCGCACGAACCGGGACGACCGGTACTTCACCGATGAATTCCAGTTCATGCCCAAGCACGGCTACACCCGCATGTTCGAGAAGATGGTGAGCCATCCGAACATCCATGTGATGACGCAGACCGATTACGAGGACATCAAGCACGTCGTCCCCCATCGGCGCGTGATCTATACCGGGCCCATCGACGAGTACTTCAAGTTCCAGTTCGGCCGGCTGCCCTACCGCTCCCTGCGCTTCGAGCACGTGACCCTCGAAAAGACCTGGCACCAGCCCGTGGGCGTGGTGAACTATCCGCAGACGAAGGACTATACCCGCGTCACCGAATACAAGCACCTGACGGGCCAGGAGCACGCCAAGACGGCGCTCACCTACGAGTACCCGTCCGCCGAAGGCGACCCCTATTATCCCATCCCGAAGCCGGAGAATCAGGAGCTCTTCAAGAAGTACGAGCGCCTGGCCCTGGCGACGCCGGACGTGTGGTTCGTGGGCCGCCTCGCCACCTACCGCTACTACAACATGGACCAGATCGTCGGCCAGGCGCTGGCCACCTTCCGCCGCATCAACGAGTCCCTGCCGGTCGGCGCGGACACCTCCGCCGTGAAGGCTATGCCGTCCTCGGCGGCCCTGGTCTCATGATGAAAATAGTATCGAACAATCCGCGCCAAGCATCGTTTATGAACAGCCGATGAATGGCTCGGAGTTGCGTGATGGAAGGACAACTGGAGCTTTGGGGCGGACTGGAATGTACTGTCGCTAGAGTCGGCGACGACTTTCGTGACCAAAGCTTGGAGACCGGATACAGCAGCCGAATCGAAGATCTCGACCGGATCGCTGAACTCGGAATCCGCACCTTGCGGCACCCGGTGCTCTGGGAGACGATCTCTCCCGAGAGCCCGGACCATGCCGATTTCTCCTGGCACGACATTCGTCTGAGGCGGCTGCAGGAGCTCGGCATCCGGCCCATCGCGGGCCTGTGCCATCACGGCAGCGGCCCGCGTTACACCCACATGCTCGACCCGGCCTGGCCCGAGCTCCTGGCGCGCCATGCGGCCCATGTGGCCGAGCGCTATCCTCACCTGGATCTCTACACCCCCGTGAACGAGCCGCTCACCACGGCGCGCTTCTCGGGGCTCTACGGCCATTGGTATCCGCACGGCACCAGCTACGAGGCCTTCCTCAAGATCCTGGTCAACGAGTGCAAGGCCACCGTCCTGTCCATGCGCGCCATCCGCAAGGTGCGTCCCGATGCGGGGCTCGTGCAGACGGACGACATGGGCAAGACCTTCTCGACGCCCGCGCTCGCCTATCAGGCCGAGCACGAGAACCAGCGCCGCTTCCTCAGCTTCGACCTTTTGTGCGGCATGGTGGATCGCCACCATCCCTGGTGGCCGATCTTCCTCCAGAACGGCGTCGCCGAGGAGGATCTTGAGCTCTTCCTCGAGGCCGACGCCGCGCCCGACATCATCGGCATCAACCATTATCTGACGAGCGAGCGCTATCTCGACGAGCGCCTGTCCCGCTACCCGCAGCACCATTGGGGCGGCAACGGCACCCATGATTATGCGGATGCCGAGGCCGTTCGCATGCCCCTGCCGTCCCGGGACCTCGGTCCCGCCGCCCGCCTGCGGGAGGTGTGGGAGCGCTACCGGCGGCCCATCGCCGTGACGGAAGCGCACCACGGCTGCACCCGCGACGACCAGCTGCGCTGGCTCATGGAGGTGTGGAACGGCGTGCAGACCCTGCGCCAGGAGGGCGCGGACATTCGGGCGGTCACGGTCTGGTCCCTGTTCGGGGCGGTGGACTGGAACAGCCTTCTGACCAAGCGCAACGATTTCTACGAGCCGGGTCCCTTCGATGCGCGCGCTCCCGAGCCCCGGCGCACGGCCCTGGCGCATGCGGCCGAGTCCCTGGCCAAGACGGGGGATTACGACCACCCGGTGCTCGACCGGGCGGGCTGGTGGAAGCGCGACATCCGCTTCTACAAGCCGCCGGCCCGCCGGTCGAACGCCTGCCGCCTGGTGGGCGCGCCGCGCCAGCTTCTGATCACCGGGGCCACCGGGACCCTGGGCCGCGCCTTCTCGCGCCTGTGCGATTTCCGAGGACTCGATCACACCCTGCTCGGGCGGGGCGACATGAACATCGAGGACGCCGGGAGCGTCGCGGAGGCCCTGGCCTGCCACAAGCCCTGGGCGGTGATCAACACCGCAGGCTATGTGCGGGTGGCGGAGGCCGAGAACGACCCGGAGCGGTGCTTCCGGGAGAACGCCCTCGGGGCCGAGGTGATGGCCCGGGCCTGCGCCGATGCGGGCATTCCCCTCGTGACCTTCTCGTCGGACCTGGTCTTCGACGGCGCCGTCGGCCGGCCCTATGTGGAGAGCGACGGCGTCAATCCCGCCACGGTCTACGGGGCCAGCAAGGCCGAGGCCGAGCGCCGGGTGCTCGCAGCCCATGACAAGGCCCTCGTGATCCGCACCAGCGCCTTCTTCGGCCCCTGGGACCGCTACAACTTCGTCTGGTCGATCCTGAATGCGCTCAGCCGGGGCGAGGCCGTCGAGGCCAGCGCCGACCGGGTGTCGCCCACCTATGTGCCCGACCTCGTGAACACCTCCCTCGACCTCCTGATCGATGGCGGCGCAGGCCTCTGGCACATGGCCAATCTCGGAGAGGTGTCCTGGCGCGACCTGGCCGCCATGGCGGCCGAGCGGGCCGGCTTCGACCCCGGCCTCGTGGCCGAAGCAGGCAACGAGCCTGCGCTCAGCACGGCTCTCGCCACCGAGCGCGGCATCCTCATGCCGGGCCTCGAGAGCGCCCTCGACCGCTTCTTTGCGGACAACGAGGTCGATTGGTCGGCGGACGCCCTGAAGCTCGCCGCCGAGTAGCCGATCCCGCATGAACCGATCCGTCACGGCCGGCCCTGCGCCGGCCGTGATTTTTTGCGCCCTGCGCTCAAACGAAAAGCGGCGCGGAACACATCCGCGCCGCTTCAGGAAGGATCCTTGGGAGAAGCGCCTTAAGCCGCCGCCTCCGCGGCCCGCACCGCCTCTTCCAGGCGCGGCGCCCGGGCTTCCGCGGCGAGCTCCATCAGGGCGTCCGTCAGCATGGTGGCGGTCGGGTCGGCCATGGGCTGGTCCCGGAACAGGCGCAGGGTCGAGGCGACCAGGCGTCCGCGTCCGTAGGTGCGTTCCACGCCCAGCGCCACCGGCTTGTGGATCCAGCCGACCACGAGGCCTGCGAAGACCCGGGCCTGGAAGTCGAGCAGGTTGCAGCCCGAGATCACATGCTCCGGCAGCACCCGGTCCATGGTCTCGTCGAGCAGCGGGCCGGAGGGGAAGCGGGCGAAGTGGCCCGAGCGGCGCAGCCAGCCGAAGGAGGACGCCCAGTCGCCGGACCACAGGGTGCCGGAGCGCGCCTGCACCTTCACCGCCTGCCAGTGCGGGAAGAACGGGTAGAGGCTCATGTCGTCTTCCGGCAGCAGCAGCAGCTTGGCGCCCGCCCGCACATGGTCGGCGATCGCCTTGTTGTGGGTGCGGGCCACGATCAGGGTGGATTCCTCGAAGGCCCGGGCCATGGTGTAGCCCAGGGCCCCGAAGCGCTCGCGGATGTCCTCGTCCGGCGACCAGACCATCTCCCGCAGCTGAGCGGGCTTGGCGCGCTTGGGGTGGATCGCCAGGTCCAGATGGTTATGGGAGATCAGGGTGCCGTCGGAGGAGCGCAGATCGAGGTTGACCCGCCGCAGGGCCGGCTCGCTCATGTCGGGCAGCGGCACCTCGACGCGGCCGAGATCCAGCACGTGGGGAGCCTCGATGCGGGGCAGGGGGATGCGCTGCGTCTCGCTGCCGATGCCGATCTCGAGCTGGCAATCCTCGAGCACCGGGCCGGCGCCGTGGGCCACCGCCAGTCCCAGGGCGGCCTTCTCTCCGGCCCAGTAGGAGGCGCGCTCCCATTTCGGCACGATCACGGTGTCCGAATTGACGATGTGGAACAGCTCGTGGAACACCCGCGGATTGCGGCGCATGTCGAGGAGGCCGTTGGATTCCCAGTGGCAGTCGTGCAGCTCGGTGATCACGTAGCCGGAGAGGCTCGGCTTGCGGCGCATCGCCTCGATCTCGTACTTCAGGGCGCGGAACTGCTGCCACTGGGCCGCGATGACGAAGCGGCGCAGGTCGCCGAACACCCGGTCCAGGCTCCAGTCGGAGAAGCGGTTCTCGACCCCGTGGGCATACATCACGCCCTCGCCCCAGTCGTGGCCCGTCTCGAACCACCAGGGCTCCTCGCCCCGCTCGTTGCGCAGGTCCTTGGGATAGGGCAGGCCCCAGTTGCCGAACTCGGAGCACATGAGCGGCTCGCGCCCGGTGATCACCGCGTCCCCATGGGGCGAATAGAGCCAGGAGGCGCGGTTCGACAGCTCCTCCACGAACTGGTCCCATTGCTCCCGGTGGTCGGGATAGGCCGCGTAGAAGTGATAATCCGCGATGTCGGATTCCACATGGAAGCTCGGGGCCAGCGGCGAGTTGTCCACCACGAGGCGCGTGGGATCGTAGGCCTTGAGCCAGGCGAAGGTGCGCTTGAGCCAGTCCCGGTGGTCCGCGTCGTTGACCAGGTCGACGCCCCAGTTCTCGTTGATGATGGTCCAGATGATGATCGACGGGTGGTTCACGTCCCGGTCGACGATGCCCTTCAGCAGCTTTTCCTTGCGCCCGCGGGAGCGGTCGGTGGCCATGCCGCCGTTGGGAAGCTCCGTCCAGATGAGCACGCCCATCCGGTCCGCCACCTCGTAATAGCGCGGGTCGGCCGCCTTGATGTGGCAGCGCAGGCAGTTGAGCCCGAGCTCCTTGGTCTTGCGGAACTGGTCCTCCAGGAACTCCACCGACGGCACGGTGCAGATCGTGTCCGGGTAGTAGTCCTGGTCGAGGGCGGCGCGCAGGTAGAGCGGCTCCCCGTTGAGGTAGAACTTGCCGCCTCGGGTCTCGATGGTGCGGAAGCCGAAATTGTCGGCGATCTCGTCCTTCACCTCGCCGCCGCGCATGAGCTCCAGGCGGACGCGGTAAAGGTTCGGGTGATCCGGCGACCAGGCCTGCACGTCCCGAACCGTGAACTCGAACGGCATGCTGGTGACGCCGACCTGCGTCTCGTGCATCTCGTCGACCACCACCTGGCCTGCGGGATCGGTCACCTCGATGCGGATCTGCGTGGCGCTCGTGAGAGGCCGCGCGAAAAACACCCCCGACGTCACCCGGCCGGTGGCCAGGCTCGGGACGAGGCGGACGCGGTTCATGTGATCGGAGATCCGGCGCTCCAGATGGACCGGCTGCCAGATGCCGGAGAGCGGGCCGTACCAGCTCTGCTTGCCGAAGGGAATTTCGGCGAAGGGCGAATCCGGAAACTCGGCCGGGTTGTCCGTGGGCGAGTCGACGCGAACCTTGATCTCGTTGGCGCCGGGCCGGAGATAGGAGGTCACGTCGAAGGAGAAGGGCAGGAAGCCGCCTTCGTTGGAGCCCACCGCCTCATCGTTGATGAAAACCTTGGAGTTGTGGAACACGGCGCCGAAGCGCAGCCAGATGCTGTCGTGCAGCCAGCTCTCGTCGATCTGGATCGTCCTGCGGTAGATGCCGATGCCGGCCCGCATGCGCAGATCGGAGAACTGGGCCTGCCACGGACCTGGCACCACGATCTGGCGAACCTCCGCCGGCCCGGACAGGCGGTCGTCGGCCACATGCAAAAATTCCCAGGTTCCATCCAGACTGATGCGATTGTCCTGCATGACTGCTCCTTGAGTCAGGGCTTAGCCAAGGGGGCCGAAAACGGCGGAAACATGGCAGAAAGAGCGCACCGCGCAAGGGTGCTCGACCTGCGACACCGCGTGCCCCTGGAGGTTGCTTGAAGCATGCCCCTCGTCCCTGATCGTAATTATGTGGCCCGTTGCGAACAACGGATAAATTGCTTGTTGGATCCCATGCGCCGGCACCGGCGGGCAGGCGAAGCGCGGGTCGTGACCCTTGCCGCCCGGATGGGGACAAGCGGCAGGAACCGCCCATGCGATCCTGCGTTGCCCTCATACCGCCGAGCCTTCGCGGGCTCGACTCACCCATACACCAAAAACGAGGCTTCCAATGCCTAAAATCGTTCCTGATGACCGCGCCCGGCAGGGAGCATCCGGCCGCCCGGTCCTGGGGGTCCTGCTCGGTTCCCTGGCCCTTCTGGTGGTGGCCGTGGCCGGCTACATGATCTGGGTGGGCGCCACGTCCCCCGACGATGCGAGCCAGAACGCCTCCCGCGCGGCGGTGACCGGTTCTCCCTCCGGCTCGGGCAACCCCTCGGATCGCGTGAAGCCGGAGAATCCCGCCTATCCCGTGCCCGCCGACCCGTCCGCCACCGGCACCACGAAACGCTGATCCGCCCCCGCCGGACTTCGCCGCCGAGGACGATGTTGTTCATAGTCCTCGGCTTTTTCTTGCGCTGAGCGCCCGCGGCGGCGACTTTTCGCCTTAATGATTCGCAAAGAACCCGGCCGGCACGGGAAGGCGACAAGGCGGAAGAATGACCAGCGTTGGAATGAGGCGGCTCGTCTGGGCCGCGATGGTGGCCTGGAGCATCGCGTCCGGAGGCATGTCCCAGGCCCAGCAGGCCGGAACGCCCCCGCCCCCTGCCCCGGGGGCTCCTACCCAACCGACTCCCGCCCCACCGCCTGTTGCCCCGGCTCCCGCTCAGCCCGCCGCCCCGGCCACGCCGGTTTCCGCCGAAACCAAGGCGGTGCGCGCCAAGCTCGACGGCTACAAGGCCGACCTCGACCAGAAGGAGCTGGCGGTTCAGGGGCGGACCCTCTCCGACCCGGACCTGCAGAACCTGCGGCAGCAGACCGAGCCCGTCATCGCGGATATCAGGGCCATCATCGAGGACCTGATGCCCAAGCTCGACGCCAGCCGGGCGCGCCTTGCCCAGCTCGGGCCCAAGCCCCCCGCCGGCCAGCCCGAGGAAAGCGCCGACGTGGCCCGGGACCGCACCGAGCGCGAGGCCGCCGTTGCCGAGATCGACGAGACCCAGCGCCTGGGCCGCGCCCTCCTGGTGCAGGCCGAACAGCTCAACGCCCAGATCGGCGACCTGCGCCGGGCCGGGTTCACCCGGGCCCTGTTCGAGCAGAGCGAGGGCCTGTTCAGCCCGAGCCTGTGGATGAAGGTGGTCAACGCCATCCCGCAGGAGCTGCGCGCGCAACGCATCGTCCTGTCCGACGCCTTCGATCAGTTGCGGCGCAACGCGTCCCTGGGCGTCCTGCTCCTCCTCGGCCTTGCGGTGGGCGTGGCCATCGCCCTTTACGTGGGCCGGCGCTCCATCGCGCCGCGCCTCGTCCGGCGGGATCCCGCCATCGCGGACCCGGCCCGGCGCAGCCGCCTGATGGCCGCGCTCGGCGTTCTTCTGCTGGGGGCGGGCCCCGCCATCGCGGGAAGCTGGATCGTCTGGATCGCCTTCGATTACGCCGACATCCTGCCGCCCCGGCTGGAGCAGGTGATGGGAGCGCTCCTGCGCGGGCTGGCCTTCCTGGCCTTCGTGCGCGCCCTCATCGACGCGATCCTGGCGCCGGATCACGCCCCGTGGCGCCTGATCGCCGTCACCGACGCGTCCGCCGCGCGAACCATGAGGTTTTCCATCCTCCTGGCCACCGTCATGGTGGCCGGCAAGGTGATCGAGGCCTTCAACAAGGCCATCGCGGCGGCCCTGCCGATCACGGTGATCACCCGGGCGCTCTTCGCCCTGGCCGCGGCCCTCGTCTTCGCCGAGCTGCTGCGCCGGTTCGCCGCGCGGGCGGATCAGGACGAGGCCTGCCTCGGACCCTACGTGCCGGGGGAGGTGGATGTCGGCGGCCCCTTGCGCACCCTAGGCTGGATCGTCGTCGCCCTGATCATCGGCAGCGTGCTCGGCGGCTACGTGGCGCTGGCCTCCTTCCTGGTCGATCAGGCCGTGTGGGTATCCATCATCCTGGCCCTGCTGATCCTGTGCATCGCGCTCGCCGACGAGTTCATCGGCGGCTCCCTGCGCGGCCAGAGCCGGATCGTCACCGCGCTGCAGGCCAACACGGGCCTGCGCCGCCGGTCCCTGGAGCAGATCGGCGTTCTCGGCAGCGGCGCGGCGCGCCTTTGCCTCATGGTCATGGCGATCCTGCTGGTGCTTGCGCCCTGGGGCATCGAGTCCACCGATCTCGTGGGCTCCGTGCGGGCGGTGTTCTTCGGGTTCAGCGTGGGCGACGTCACCATCTCGATCTCGTCGATCTTGATCGCAGCCCTGCTGTTCGCGGCGGGCTTCACCATCACCCGGGTGATCCAGCGCTGGCTCGACAACACCTTCCTGCCCGCCACCGATCTCGATGCGGGCCTGCGCAACTCGATCCGCACGGCGGCGGGCTATGTGGGCATCATCACGGCGGGCGTGATCGCCTTCACCTATCTGGGCCTCAGCCTGGAGCGGCTGACCATCGTGGCCGGCGCGCTCTCGGTGGGCATCGGCTTCGGCCTGCAATCCATCGTCAACAACTTCATCTCCGGCCTCATCCTCCTGTGGGAGCGCCCGATCCGCGTGGGGGATCTGGTGGTGGTGGCCGATGCGGAAGGCTATGTGCGCCGGATCAACGTGCGCTCCACCGAGATCCAGACCTTCGACCGGGCCACCCTGATCGTGCCCAACTCGAACCTGATCTCCGGCGTGGTGCGCAACCGGGTCCGCAACGACCGGGTCGGGCGCGTGCTCATCTCCATCCCGGTTCCCCGCACCACGGACCCGGACCAGGTGGCGGAGATCATGCGCCGCGCCGCGCTCGCCCATCGCGAGGTCATGAGCGAGCCCTCTCCCCGGGTGTTCTTCAAGAAGGTCACGGAGAACACCATTGATTTCGATCTGGTCTGCTTCGTGGACGACATCGACGCGGCGGGCCGGGTGTCGAGCGATCTCTACTTCGAGATCTTCCGCGGCCTGCGCAAGGCCGGGGTCGGGGTTCCGCTGCCTGCGGCGGCTCCCCCATCCGAAGCGTCGGAGCACGACGAGAAGAGCGCCCCCAAGGGGAAGGACGGCGAGGATGAAACCTTAACCCTTCTCAAGGATAAGACTCCCGCATGAAATGTCTTGTCCTCCTGAGCCTCCTGGCCCCTGCGCTTGCGGGCTGCCAGGACGAGCAGCGCCCGCCGGCGGCGGGCGCAACCCCCAGCTTCTATGCCTCCATGGCCCGGGCCGACGCGGCCGTGGACGGCGCGATGGCGCGGGACCTGGTCGGCGCCTATCGCCGCAACAACGGCCTCGGCCCCCTGGTGCTCGATCCCGACCTCCAGGCGGCGGCGCAGCGGGAAGCCGCCGCCATGGCGGCGTCCGACCGGCCGAGCTCCGCCGACGCCTTCAAGGCCCGCCTCGCCGCTTCGGGCTTCAAGGCGCCCGCCGCCAACCTGTCGGCCGGCTACCACACCCTCGCCGAGGCGTTCTCCGGCTGGCGCGAGAGCGCCCAGCACAACCGGGTCATGCTCGACCCCCGCGCCACCCGCATCGGCATCGCCACGGCCTATGCGCCGGGGTCCAAGTACAAGGTGTATTGGGCGTTGGCGGTGGCCGCCGACAGGCGCTGAGGCGCGGCTACGCCTGGAACGGGCGTAGCCGTGCAACCTTGGATCGGAAGCGGAGTTCTCCTCCCCGTGCTCCGTCATGATCGCAGGCCCACCCGAATGAGGATGATCCGCCTTTATGCCCGCGTTCTCGGCCAGCTCGGATCCGATCTACGCGTCGGCGCTCTCCTGGCCTTCGCCAATGTGGCCCTGGCCATCTCGGCCTTCGCCGAGCCGATCCTGTTCGGGCGCATCATCGACGTGCTCACCCGGGCGCAGATCCCCGGCACGCCGGTCGTCACCTTCGGGTCCCTGACGCCCCTGATCCTCGCCTGGGTGGCCTTCGGGCTCTTCTCCATCGGGGCGGGCGCCCTCGTGGCGCTTCATGCGGACCGGCTCGCCCATCGCCGCAGGCTGGCGGTGGTGGCGAACTACTTCGAGCACGTGCTCGAACTGCCGCTCGCCTTCCACACTTCCACCCATTCGGGCCGGGTCCTGAAGGTGATGCTGGAAGGCTCGGGGGCCATGTCCTGGCTCTGGCTCGGCTTCTTCCGCGAGCACATGTCGGCCATCATCGCCCTGGTGGTTCTCCTGCCCCTCACCGTGTTCCTGAACTGGCGCCTGGGCCTTCTGCTCGTGGCCCTCGTGGCGGTGTTCACGATCCTCACCGCCGTGGTCCTGCGCAAGACCGAAACCCTGCAGGGCACCGTGGAGCGGTACCATTCCAGCCTCGCGGAGCACGCCTCCGACGCCCTGGGCAACGTGCCGGTGATCCAGTCCTTCACCCGCATCGAGGCGGAGACGCGCTCCTTGCGCATGATCATCCACCAATTGCTCCAGGCCCAGAACCCGGTGCTGGCCTGGTGGGCGCTGGCCTCCGTGGCGTCCCGCGCCTCCGCCACGATCACGGTCACGGCCATCTTCCTCACGGGCACATGGCTCCATCTCAACGGGCTTGCCAGCATCGGCGAGATCGTCACCTTCATGAGCATGGCCACCATGCTCATCGGCCGGCTGGAGCAGGCGGTGAGCTTCATCAACCAGCTCTTCATGCAGGCCCCGAAGCTGCATGAGTTCTTCGAGATCCTCGACACCACCCCGGTGGTCCACGACCGTCCCAACGCCAGGCCCGTGGAGCGCTTCAGGGGCGACGTGTCCTTCGAGGACGTGAGCTTCTCCTATGACGGCAAGCGCTCCGCCGTTCAGGACGTGTCCTTCGCCGTGGGAGCGGGGGAGAACGTGGCGCTCGTGGGCGCGACCGGCTCCGGCAAGTCCACCACCCTGGGCCTCCTGCACCGGGCCTTCGATCCGCAATCGGGCCTGATCCGCATCGACGGGTTCGACATCCGCGACGTGACGCTGGCGTCGCTTCGCCGCAACATCGGCGTGGTCTTCCAGGAGCCGATGCTGTTTGCCCGCTCCATCCGCGAGAACCTCCAGGTGGGGCGGCCCGAGGCCACGGACGCCGAGATGATCGAGGCCCTGGAGCGGGCGCAGGCGATCGAGTTCATCACCCGGCAGACCAACGGCCTCGACACCATCATCGGCGAGCGCGGGCGCTCGCTCTCCGGCGGCGAGCGCCAGCGCCTGTCCATCGCCCGCGCGCTGCTCAAGAACCCGCCCATCCTCATCCTGGACGAGGCCACCAGCGCGCTCGACGCCGCGACCGAGCAGAAGCTGCAAAGGGCCCTCGACGAGGTCATGCGCGGCCGCACCACCTTCGTCATCGCCCACAGGCTCGCCACCATCCGCAACGCGGATCGCATCCTCGTGTTCGATCACGGCCGGGTCATCGAAACCGGAACCTTCGACACCCTGGTGGCAAGGGGCGGCCGCTTCGCGGACCTCGCCCGGGCGCAGTTCATGGCGGGCGAGGACAAGCCGAAGGGAACCGTGAAAAATCCTCTGGCCAGCATCGTGGAGACCTGACCCATGACGGCGCTTCCATGACGCAAGGCATCGGCACATCCGGCACGCGCCGCCGGGTCAACGGCGTCACCCTCCATTGCATGGAGGCGGGCCCCGAGGACGGGCCGCTCGTCATCCTGCTGCACGGCTTTCCCGAGTTCTGGTGGGGCTGGCGCCATCAGATCGCGCCCCTGGCCGAGGCGGGTTTTCGGGTCGTCGCGCCGGATCAGCGCGGCTACAACCTCAGCGACAAGCCCGAGGGAAAGCGGGCCTACCATCTCGATGTTCTGGCGGCGGACGTGATCGGCCTGCTGGACGCGCTCGGGCGCGAGACCTGCTGCCTCGTGGGCCATGATTGGGGCGGGCTCGTCGCCTGGTGGACGGCCTCCCGCCATCCGAAGCGCATTGAGAAGCTCGTGGCCGTCAACGCGCCCCATCCCGACATCGCCGGACCCTATCTCCGGTCCCATCCCCGGCAGATGCTCAGGAGCCTCTATGTGGGCTTCTTCCAGATCCCGCGCCTGCCGGAAGCCATGCTCTCGGCGAGGGATCATCGCGCCCTGAAGGACTCGCTGCGGCGGTCGAGCCGGCGCGGCACCTTCTCGGATGCGGACCTGGAGCATTACGAGGGGGTCTGGTCGCAGCCGGGGGCGCTGACCGGCATGCTCAACTGGTATCGCGCGCTCCCTCTCAGGGCAGGGCGCGCCTCCGGCGAGGGGCTCGCCATGCCGGTCCTGGTGATCTGGGGGATGCGCGACGGGTTCCTGGAAAGCGGCTTGGCGGAGGCCAGCCTGGCCCTGTGTTCGAATGGGCGGATGCGCCGGTTCGAGAATGCCACCCACTGGGTCCACCTCGAAGAGCCCGAGGCTGTTGGGGCCGAGCTGATCGGATTCCTCAAGAACGCCTGAGCAATCCGATTTCCCTAGCTCGCAGCCTTCGCCGGCGGGAGCGGCATGATCTTCACCGCCATGATCCGGTTGCGCGACTTGCGCAGCACCTGGAAGCGGAAGCCGTGGAAGGTGAAGATCTGGCCCGTGTCGGGGATCGTCCGCGCCTCGTGGATCACCAAGCCCGCGATGGTGGTGGCCTCCTCGTCGGGCAGGTTCCAGTCCATGGCGCGGTTGAGGTCGCGGATCGGCACCGATCCGTCCACGTTCACCGAGCCGTTGGGCTGGGGCCGCACGCCCTGGACCGACAGGTCGTGCTCGTCCTTGATGTCGCCGACGATCTCCTCGAGGATGTCCTCCAGGGTGACGAGGCCCATCACCTCGCCGTACTCGTCCACCACCAGGGCGAAGTGGGTCTTCTTGGCCAGGAAGGCCTTGAGCTGGTCGCGCAGGGACGTGGTGTCCGGCACGAACCAGCTTTCCAGCGCGATCGCCTCCACCTTGAGCTTGCCCGCATCGCCGCCCACCGCGTCGAGCGCCCGCAGCAGGTCCTTGGCGTGCAGCACGCCGACGATGTTCTCCTGGCTGTCGCGCCAGAGCGGCATGCGGGTATAGGGCGAGGACAGGACCTCGCGCACGATCTCCTCCGACGACAGGTCCGCGTTGATGGTGCGCATCTTGGTGCGGTGGACCATCACCTCGGAGACCGACAGGTCCTCCAGATCGAGGAGGCCGCCGAGCATGTCGCGCTCCACCTTGGCGACGCCGCCCTCCTTGTGCAGCAGGTTGACCTGGCCGCGGATCTCCTCGCTGGCGGAGAGGATCGGCGTGTTCTCGCCGATCCGGATGCCGAAGGGCCGCAGCATGAGCCGCACCACCCGCTCGATGGCGATGGCAAGCGGCCCGAGCAGGGCCACCACCCAGGACATGGGGCGGGAGAGGAACAGCGACACGGCGTCGGGGGAGGTGATGGCCAGCGTCTTGGGCAGCACCTCGGCGAACACGATCACCAGAACCGACATGATGATGGTGGCGTAGAGCGCCCCGCCGTCGCCGAAGATCGCCACGAGCACGCTGGTGGCGAAGGCCGAGACGCCGATATTGACGATGTTGTTGCCGATCAGCACGGTGCCGATGAAGCGCTCGCGGATTTCGAGCAGGCGGTTCACAAGGCGGGCGCGCCGGTCGCCGCCCCTTTCCAGCATGAGCATCCGGGCGCGGGACGCGGCCGTGAAGGCGGTCTCGCCGGCCGAGAAGAACGCCGAGCAGAGGAGGCAGACGACGACCACCAGGGCTGCCAACCAGAGATCGCCGGACGATTCTTCCATCATGGCCGTGATGCGGTTTCACCTGCGAGAAAAGCCCGGACCCTGTCGGCCTCGATGCCGGGCGCGATGAAGCTTCGTCCGATGCCGCGGGCCAGGATGAAGGTGAGGGCGCCGCCCTTCACCTTCTTGTCCTGGGCCATGGCGTCGACGAGATCCCCTGCCGTGCCGACCCCGCCCGGAACCTGGGCGAGCCGGGTGGGCAGCCCGGCGGCGGCGAAATGCGCCTCGACCCTCTCCGCGTCGGCCGGGGGGCACAGCCCCAGGAAGGCCGAGAAGCGGAAGGCGAGGTTGAGGCCGATGGCCACGCCCTCCCCATGGACGAGGCGGGCGGAGTCGTAGCCCGTGATGCGCTCGAGGGCGTGGCCGAAGGTATGGCCGAGATTGAGCAGGGCCCGGTCGCCGTCCTCCCGCTCGTCGCGCACCACCACGGCGGCCTTGGCGCGGCAGCTCTGCGCCACCGCCTCGTCCCGCTCGGGGCCCCCGGAGAAGATGTCCCTCCAATGGGCCTCGCACCAGGCGAAGAAGCCCGCATCGTCGATGAGGCCGTATTTCGCCACCTCCGCATAGCCCGCGCGCAGCTCGCGCGCCGGCAGGGTGTCGAGAAGGGCGGTGTCGGCGATCACCAGGCTCGGCTGGTGGAAGGCGCCCACGAGGTTCTTGCCGTGGCGGGAATTGATGCCGGTCTTGCCGCCCACGGAGGAATCCACCTGGGACAGCAGGGTGGTGGGCACCTGGACGAAGCGCACGCCCCGGCGCACGGCCGCCGCCGCAAAGCCCGCCAGATCGCCGATTACCCCGCCCCCAAAGGCCACCACCAGATCCCCGCGCTCGATCCTGGCCTCCAGCACCGCGTCGCAGGCCTGTTCCAGGAAGGCGAAGGATTTGGTGGCCTCGCCCGGCGGCAGGGTTGTGATGGAGGTGCGAAGCCCCGCCCCCTCGAGGGCGGCCGCGAGGGTCCCGGCGTAGAGCGGCCCCACATGGGCGTCGGTCACGATGGCGGCGGCGCGGCCCCCCAGGGCCGCGATGCGGGCGCCCGCATCGTTGAGGAGGCCGCGCCCCACCAGGATGTCGTAGGCCCTGTCCCCCAGGGGGACCGGAACCGTGATGGGGGAGGCCCCCTCCAGGGCCGCTGCAGGGCTCACGAGCCGGCGCTCCCCTGCTTGCTCCTGTCGAGCCAGGCGCTCAAGGTCTTGACGATGTCGGCCACCACCCGGTCATGGGGGGTCTCGTGGGAATCCACGGTGAGGTCCGCCGTGGCGTAGACCGGGTGGCGGGTTTCCATGAGGCGGCGCATGGTCCCCTCGGGATCCGAGTTCTGGAGCAGGGGGCGGGTGGTGCGCTTGCGGACCCGGCGCATGAGCACGTCGAGGTCGGCCCTGAGCCAGACCGAGATGCCCTGTTCGGCAATGCGCTGGCGGGTTTCCTCGTTCATGAAGGCCCCGCCGCCGGTGGCCAGCACCATCGGGCCCTCCTGGAGGAGGCGGGCGATCACCCGCTTTTCCCCGTCCCGGAAGTATTCCTCCCCGTGGATGGAGAAGATGTCGGGAATCGACATGCCGGCCGCCGCCTCGATCTCGTGATCGGCGTCGCGGAAGGGCAATTGGAGCGTCTGCGCGAGCCTTCGGCCCACGGTGCTTTTTCCGGCGCCCATGAGACCAACGAGCACAAGGGATCGCGCGCCGAGCTGGCGGCTGAGGGGATGGCCGCGCCGGCTTGCCTGTTCTTGCCCGCCGCCTTCATCGAGCGAATTGAAGCGGCTGATACGGTTCATGCCCCTGTCCTAGCATGAGGGCAGGGGTCTGTCACAAGGGCGTTATTCCTGTTTTCCGGGAAAGTTCAGGCCCGGAAGGGACTTGCCTTCGCGGCCTTTGCATGGTTGTAGCGTGGGCCATTCCACGCGAGGCTCCCGTGCCCACCTTATTCCGGTTCTTCTTCGTCATCGCGGTTCTCGCCGGCCTGGGCTTCGGCGCCATGATCGCGCTGGCCTATCTGGTCGAGCCGGAGCCGCGGGAGATCACCGTTCCGATCCCCAGCAACCGGATTCCCTCGTCCTCATGAACGGGGCGCGCCACGCGGGCCTCTTCCTCGACATGCTGGCCGCCGAGCGCGGCGCTTCCCGCAACACCCTGGACGCCTACCGGCGCGACCTCGACGATTACCTGGCCTATCTGGACGAGGCGGGAAGCCGGCCCGACGCGGCCGCCGCCGCCACGATCCGCGGCTTCATGGCGAGCCTCGAGGAGCGGGGCCTGAAGGCGAGCTCCGCCGCCCGCCGCCTTTCCGCCGTGCGCCAGTTCCACAAGTTCCTCTACGTGGAGGGCTATGCCCCCGCCGATCCCACCGCGGCCGTCTCGGCTCCCAAGAGGGGCAGGGTCCTGCCCAAGGTGCTCTCCATCGACGAGGTGGATCGCCTGCTCCGCGTCGCCCATGAGGGCGCAGCCGAGGCGGCCTCCGACCGCCCGCGGTCTCCTACAGACCGCCCGCGGTCCTCTGCTGACCGCCAGCGGTCGCCTCATGACCGCCTGCGCGCGGCCCGCATGGCCTGCCTTCTGGAGCTTCTCTACGCCACGGGCCTGCGCGTGTCCGAGCTGGTGGCCCTGCCCCGCAGCGCCGCCAGGACCCGCGACCGCTTCCTCGTGGTGAGGGGCAAGGGCGCCAAGGAGCGCCTCGTGCCCCTCACGGACGCCGCCCGGGACACGGCCCGCGCCTACCTGGCCGTTCTCGAGGAGCAGGGCAAGGCGGTGGGCCCCTGGCTGTTCCCGTCCGACAGCGCCAGCGGCCACCTCACCCGCCAGGCCTTCGCCCGCGACCTGAAGGACGTGGCCTCCGCGGCGCGGCTTCGGGTCGACAGGGTCAGCCCTCACGTGCTCCGCCACGCTTTCGCCAGCCACCTGCTCCAGAACGGGGCGGACCTGCGCGTGGTGCAGGAGCTGCTGGGCCATTCCGACATCTCCACCACGCAGATCTACACCCATGTGCTGGACGAGCGCCTGAAGAGCATGGTGCGCGACCTGCACCCGCTCTCCTCCGGGGAGGGGTGATCCCCCTGTCATTCCGGGGCCGCGCAGCGGAGCCCGGAATCCATATCCGCCCACAGGTCAAGATCAAGCATGGCGGATGCCGCCGCTCTGTGCTTCCCACCGTCGAGGCTATGGATTCCCGCCTGCGCCGGGATGCCAGGGGCGCTCTGCCCTCACCGCCGCGTCAGCAGGAACACCCCCTGCTCGCCGAACAGGTTCCACACCCACCAGGGCAGGGTGACGCGCATGGGCTTGCCGCCGGCGTTGAGGGCCACGGCCTTGTCCATCCGGGCGCCCACCTCGCGGCACAGCTCCATGAAGTCCCGGATGGTGCAGAAATGGATGTTGGGGGTGTCGTACCAGGAATAGGGCATGTTCTCGGTCACGGGCATCCGCCCCCTGAGCGCCAGTTCGAGGCGCACGCTCCAATGGCCGAAATTGGGGAAGGACACGATGGCCCGGCGGCCGATGCGCAGCAGGTGCTCCAGCACCACCTTCGGCTGGCGCGTCGCCTGGATGGTCTGGGAGAGGATCACGTAGTCGAAGGCGTCGTCGGGATAATCGGCGAGGTCCGTGTCCGCATCGCCCTGGATCACCGGAAGCCCCTTGGCCAGGCACGCGTTCACCCCCTCGCGGGAGATCTCGATGCCGCGCCCGTCGACGCCCCGGCGGTCGCGCAGCAGGGCCAGGAGGGAGCCGTCGCCGCAGCCCACGTCGAGCACCCGCGAGCCCGGCTCGACCATATGGGTGACCAGCAGGAAATCGAGGCGGTGGCCCGCCTGATCCTCCATCGCCAGGGGAGCGAGGCCCAGGGCCGTCATGGGATCCCCCGGACGCGGGCGGCCGCGTCGATGAAGCCCCGGGCGGCCGCGAACATCTCGGGCTCCTCGAGCAGGAAGGCGTCGTGGCCCTTGTCGCTTTCCACCTCCACGAACCCGACCGAGGCGGCGGCCGCGTTGAGCGCGTGGACCAGGGCCCGGGAATCGGAGGTGGGAAACAGCCAATCGGAGGTGAACGAGATCACGCAGAACCGCGTCGCCGTTCCCTTGAAGGCCCGGGCGAGCGAGCCGCCGTGCTCCGCCGCGATGTCGAAGTAATCCATCGCCCGGGTCACGTAGAGATAGGAATTGGCGTCGAAGCGCTCCACGAAGGAGAGGCCCTGGTGGCGCAGGTAGCTCTCGATCTGGAAATCGGCGTTGAACGAGAAGGTGGGGGCGCTGCGGTCCTGGAAGTTGCGCCCGAACTTCCGGTGCAGGGCCACCTCCGACAGATAGGTGATGTGCGCCCCCATCCGGGCCACCGCGAGGCCCTTGGCGGGGCGGGTTCCCTCCCTCAGGTAGCGCCCGCCGCGCCAGTCGGGATCGGCCATGACCGCCTGACGGCCGACCTCGTGGAAGGCGATGTTCTGGGCCGAGTGGCGGGCCGAGGTGGCGATGGGCAGGGCCGAGAACACCCGCTCCGGGTAGCTCGCGGCCCATTGCAGCACCTGCATCCCGCCCATGGAGCCGCCCACCACGCAGAACAGGCTCCCGATGCCGAGCCGGTCCAGGAGGGCGGCCTGCGCCCGCACCATGTCGCGGACGGTGACCACGGGAAAATCCAGCGCATAGGGCTCGCCGGTCGCCGGGTTGGCGGAGGCGGGACCCGTGGTGCCCATGCAGCCGCCGATCACGTTGGCGCAGATCACGAAGAAGCGGTTGGTGTCCACGGGCCTGCCCGGGCCGACCATGGTGGTCCACCAGCCGGGCTTGCCGGTCACCGGGTTCATGTTGGCCACGTGCTGGTCGCCGGTGAGCGCGTGGCAGATCAGCACCGCGTTGGACTTGTCCCGGTTGAGGCTGCCGTAGGTCTGGTAGGCGATCTGCCAGGGCGCCAGGGCCACGCCCGCGTCCATCACCAGAGGGGCGCCGGCATCGAAGCGCGCCACGAGGCTCGACGGATCGTCGATCTGGTTGCGCGGCTCGGGGGGCAGGGGGGCTGATGTCATCGGCGTTCGGTTTTCCGAACAACGGGTACTTCGGACGGATCGAGCCGTCAACGAACATGAGGTCTCGGTCTGCAGTGTCATCCCCGGCGGTCCGCAGGACCGGGAAGGGGATCTACCGGTGTGCCACAAACCTTTGGATCCCTTCCCCTCCGCTTCGCTCCGGCCGGGGATGACAACGGGCATGGAAATGCGCCAAAGAAGAACACCCTTGTCAGGATCGATCCCCATGTCCGAGAAGCCTGTCCCGTCCCTTGCCGATCTGCGCCAGGAGATCGACCGCATCGACGAGGCGATGCACCGGCTTCTCATGGAGCGCGGCACCATCATCGACCGGCTGATCGCCGTGAAGAAGACCTCCGAATCCGGCTCGGCCTTCCGGCCGGGCCGGGAGGCCTCCATGATGCGGGCCCTGGCGGAGCGCCACCGGGGCCTGCTGCCCCTCGACACGGCGGAGGGCATCTGGCGGGTGATCATCGCCACCTTCACCTATGTGCAGGCGCCCTATGCGGTGCACGCGGACGTGTCCGGCGGGGATGCGCCCATGCGCGATTCCGCCCGGTTCCATTTCGGCTTCACGGTGCCCTGCATCACCCACCCGAGCGCGGCGGCGGTGATCGAGGCGGTGGCGGCCTCCCGGGGCGATCTGGGCATCTTCCGCCTCGACCAGGGCGCCACCAGCGGCGCCTGGTGGCGCACGCTGGCCGACCGGGACCGGCCGAAGATCATCGCGCGGCTGCCCTTCATCGAGCGGCCGGACCACCCCGCCGGCACCCCGGTCTTCGTGATCTCGAAGCCCCTCGCGGACACGTCCCTGCGCGACGTGGTGCTCTATGCGGCGCAGTTCGAGCGCTGGCACAAGGGGGCGAACGAGGCGCTCGCGAGCCTCGGCGGCGAGGTGGTGGCGAGCGCCGCCGACGCCAACGGCCTGTCCGAGCTCATCGCCCTGCCGGGACAGGTGGAGCCGGCCCGGCTCCACGAGGCCTTCACAGGGGCCGGCGCGAGCCTCGCCCAGGTGGTGGAGGTCGGCAGCCACGCCGAACGTTTCCGCGTGAAATGATCGCCAAGCTGCGCTAGACCGGCCCGGTCGCATTCGTCCCTTCAGGAACCGATCCAATGCCCCCTCGTCCCGAACCCCGTCCCGGCATCATGCAGATCGAGGCCTATGTGCCCGGCAAGAGCGCGGCCGCAGGGGTGGCGAAGATCCATAAGCTCTCCTCGAACGAGACCCCCCTCGGGCCGTCGCCCAAGGCCGTCGAGGCTGTCAGGTCCGCCGATCATCTCGAGCTCTACCCGGACGGGTCGGCCACCCGCCTGCGCGAGGCCATCGGGGCGAAATACGGCCTCGATCCGGGGCGGATCGTCTGCGGCGCGGGCTCCGACGAGCTGCTCTCGCTGATCACCCATGCCTATGTGGGGTCCGGCGACGAGGGCATCTTCTCGGAGCACGGCTTCCTGGTCTACCGCATCGCCATCCTGGGCGCCGGCGGCGTGCCGGTGGTGGCCCCGGAGAAGGATTACCGCGCCGACGTGGACGCGATCCTGGCCAAGGTCACGGACCGGACCAGGATCGTGTACCTCGCCAATCCCAACAACCCCACCGGCACCTACCTGCCCTTCGACGAGGTGAAGCGCCTCCATGCGGGCCTGCCGCCGCATGTGGTGCTCGTGCTCGACGCGGCCTATGCGGAATATGTGCGCCGCAACGACTACGAGGCGGGGCTGGAGCTCGTCGCCACCGCCGAGAACGTGGTGATGACCCGCACCTTCTCGAAGATCTACGGGCTCGCGAATCTCCGCCTCGGCTGGATGGTGGCGCCCGCCCCCATGGTCGATGCGGTCAACCGCATCCGCGGCCCGTTCAACCTCAACGGCCCGGCGATGGAGGCCGGGATCGCGGCGATCCAGGACGACGCCCATGTGGCCAGGGCCGTGGAGCACAACGAGCAATGGCTCGCCTGGCTTGCCCGCGAGATCGGGGGGCTCGGCCTGACGGTGACGCCGAGCGTAGGCAATTTCCTCCTCGTCCATTTCCCGAAGGAGGCCGGCCGGACCGCCAAGGAGGCCGACGCGTTCCTGTCGAGCCGCGGGCTGATCCTGCGCCGGATCGACGCCTATGGCCTGCCCGACGCCCTGCGCCTGACGGTGGGCGGCGAGGAGGCGAACCGCCTCGTGGTCGAAACCCTGCGCGCGTTCCTGGGCGGGAATCATGCCTGACCGTCTCGGGCCCCCTCTCGACGCGCCGCTCTTCGAGCGCATCGCCCTGGTGGGCCTCGGGCTCATCGGCTCGTCCATCGCCCGCGCCGCCCGGCATCTCAACCTGGCGCGCGTGATCGTGGCCATCGACCGGGACGAGGGGGTGGTCGCGCGGGTGCGGGAACTGGGGATCGTCGACGAGGCGACCGCCGATCCCGCCGCCGGGGTGACGGACGCCGATCTCGTGGTCCTGTGCGTGCCCGTGGGCGCGTGCGGGGCGGTAGCCGAGGCCATGCGGCCGGGGCTTAAAGCCGGTTGTATCGTGTCGGACGTGGGCTCGGTGAAGGCCTCCGTGGTGGCGCAGGTGCAGCCGCACCTCCCGGGAGGCGTGGCCTTCGTGCCGGCCCATCCGGTGGCCGGCACGGAGCATTCCGGCCCGGATGCGGGCTTTGCCACGCTCTTTCACAATCGCTGGTGCATCCTGACGCCCCCGGAGGGGGAGGACGAGGCCGCCGTGGAGCGCGTGCGGGCCTTCTGGTCCGCCATGGGCTCGAACGTGGAGATCATGAGCGCCCAGCACCACGACCTAGTTCTGGCGATCACCAGCCACGTGCCCCATCTCATCGCCTACAACATCGTCGGCACCGCGGCGGATCTGGAAACCGTCACCCAGGGCGAGGTGATCAAGTTCTCGGCCGGCGGCTTTCGCGACTTCACCCGCATCGCCGCCTCGGACCCCACCATGTGGCGCGACGTCTTCCTCCATAACCGGGAGGCGGTGCTCGAGATGCTGGGGCGCCTCAACGAGGACATCGCGCTCCTGGCCCGCGCCATCCGCTGGGGCGAGGGCGACAAGCTCTTCGACCTGTTCACCCGCACCCGGGCGATCCGGCGCGGCATCATCTCGTCGGGCCAGGAGACGCCGGAGCCGGATTTCGGCCGAAGGCGGGAGGACAAGGCTTAAGGGTCAGACCCGGAGGCCGGGGGATAGCGCGGTCCTCGGCCTGATAGGCCAGCCAATCAATAGAGCGGCTGAAGCCTGACATTGGGGATCACGAAGGGCCCCAGGGACAGGAAGCCGCCCTCAAGCCGCAGGGGCGGCAGGGGGGCGAGCTGCGGCTTGGCCCCGTCCGCCGAGGCGCGGGGGCCCTGGCCCAGCAGCGCGCCCAGGAGAGCGCCGCCCGTGCGGTTGCCCGTCACGGTGCCGATCAGCCCGTCGAGGCCCGCCGCCGCCGCGTTGAGCTGGCCCACGGGCCGGTGGGCCTCGTCGAGGCGCAGGTTGCCCTTGGCCTCCATGCGGCGCGGCCCCTTGGCGATGGACAGCATCAGGATGTCGACCTGGCCGCCGGCCGTGCGCCAGCGCTCCAGCTCCACCGCGGCCGGGCGGCCCCTGAAGCCTTCGGCCTGGGTGAGGGTGAGGTCCCCGTCGAGATCCGTCGGCTCCGCGCCGCCCACCAGGTTGTCGAGCGCCGGAACCCGCGCCTGCCGGACCGAGAAGGCCGCGTCATAGGCCCGCTCCGCCGCCCGCGACGGGTTGGGGCGCAGGTGGAGTTCGAGGCTCCGGCCCGAGGTGGCGATCTCGCCCGGCGTCAGCCCCGCGATGGCGATGCGGGGAGCCCTGGCGGCCACGGAGGCCCGCTGCAGGCCCCCCGGCCGGAGATGAACGCTGGCCTGGAGCAGGTCCCATTGCGCCTGCACGTTCACCCGCCCGTCGGTGGCGCGCAGGGGGCCGTCGATTTCCGCGATCACGCGCCGGGGCTGGTAGATCTGGGCGATGGCCTCCACCCGCCCGAAGGAGGCGGTCACCGCGCCCTGCTTCAGGCTGAGGGCGTTGCAGGCGATCTCGATACGGAAGGGATAGCCGCCGATCCGCCAGTCCTGGCAGGTCCATTGCCGCCCGCCGCGAGCCTCCGCCTGGAGCCAGGCGTCGAGGGCCTCGCCCGCCCGGTTGCGGATCACGAACCAGGCCGCGCTCCAGGCGACGGCCGCCAGGAGCAGCAGCACGAAGGGCGTATAGAGCCAGAAGCGGCTGCGGCGAACATTCCCGGCTGGAACGGCCTCGTCCATGCAGGATCTCCTGTTGTGCTGGTGCCTGGTAACTGCTAGCGCATCCTGCGCAAAAGTGGACCCGGTTTTTCCCGCATCGAACCCGACAGGGAACCAGTGCTCTCGCGCCTGAAACCGGCAAGAATGAGTCAGGAATCAGGCATCGCGGCCCAGGGGAATGACGGACGCTTCGGACGACCTCTGGGTTTTCGGCTACGGCTCCCTCATGTGGCGGCCGGGCTTTCCCTTCGTCGAGCGCCGCCTCGCCCATCTCCACGGCTATCACCGCTCCCTGTGCGTTCTCTCCCATGTTCATCGGGGCACCCCCGACCAGCCGGGCCTTGTGCTGGGCCTGAGCCGGGGCGGGCGCTGCCATGGGGTCGCGTTCAGGGTCGAAGGCCGGGAAACTGAGGCCACGGTGCATTACCTGCGCGAGCGCGAACAGGTCACCTCGGTCTACCTGGAGCGCCGCCTGCCCGTGCGGCTCGACGACGGGCGCAGGATCCGGGCCCTGGTCTATGTGGCCGATCCCAAGCACGCGCAATATGCGGGCCGCCTCCCCTTCGACGAGGTGCTCAGGCTGGTTCGCCAGGGGCAGGGGGTGTCCGGCCGCAACCCGGACTACGTGCGCTCGACCCACGAGCACTTGACCGGCATGGGCGTCACCGATCCCCTGCTGCAGCAGATCGTCGGGGCGCTTGAGGACGATCCTTGAAGCCTTACGAAGCCTGGCTTTCGTCCTCGCGCAGATCCTCCAGGATCGCGCGGCGCTGGGCGTCGCTGTCGGCGAGGCGATGGATGTGCAGCTCGGACGCGCCGAGGCTCTGGACCTTGGCCATCCAGCGGGTGCGGGTGTCCTGGCTGGGCTGCGCGCCCGCCATGGCCACGTCCACCACATGGGCCGTCCCGGCCTCGTCCCGCCGCACCGCGAGGAGCACGGCGTCGGTCACGTCGAGAAGCTCGGAGAGGGCGAGGGGATGCACCCCGACGATGTAGCGGCGGCCCGAATGGCCGCGCCAGGAGCTCAACGTGGAGGATGAGCGAAGTCCCGCCGTCGCCCGCAGCCTTTCCTCACGCACGCCAGCCCTCCGCATCCGGTCGTTGCGGAGATCCCGCATGGCCGTGTCCCACGATATGGTTCGTTTGTTCGCCATATGTTCTTATATGTAAGAATCTTCCGGTGAGTCGTCAAGGCATCCATGGCGGGAAACCGCCGCCGGTCAGGCCTTGGTCAGGGTGGCGGCGGCCTCCTGCGGGGCCGCGAGGCCGAGCTCCCGCCGGCCCTCGGCGAGCAGGCGGCCGGAGGCCTCCTCGATGCGGGCCTGGATCAGGGCGAAGAACTCCTCCCGGGGCAGGCCGGGCGCGATCGGGTCGAGGATCTCCAGGCGGATCGTTCCCGGATGCCGGATGAAGCGGCGGCGGGGCCAGTAGAGGCCCGAGTTCAGGGCCACCGGAACGCAGGGGAACTCGAGGCTCTGGTAGAGGTGGGACACCCCGAATTTGTAGGCCGCGGGAGCGCCCGCGGGACGGCGGGTGCCCTCCGGGAAGATGATGATCTGGCGCCCGTGCCGGGCCTCCTCCTTGGCCTGGGCGGTCATCTGGATCAGCGCCAGGGACCCGGCCTTGCGGTTGACTGGCACGCAGCCGGCCTTCCAGGTGTACCAGCCGAAGAACGGGATCCACATGAGCTCCCGCTTCAGGATGAAGGTGGGATCGTCGAAGATCGTCACCAGGGCGAAGGTCTCCCAGGTGGATTGGTGCTTGGAGGCCACCAGCGCCCCGCCGGGCGGGATCTTCTCCCGTCCCCGCACCTCGATCCTGGTGCCCGCCAGCACCCGCAGGAGCCACAGGGACGAGGAGGCCCACATCCGCACCAGCCGCATGAAGACCCGGCGCGGCATGAAGAACCCCGGGATCAGCACGATCACCCACAGGACGAGGTTGAGATAGAAGGCGGCGTTGAACAGCAGGGAGCGGATGATCAGCATGGTTTCACGGCCGGGAAGGCAGGGCGGGGCGCTGAGTCTTCTTAGAGGGATTCTGGCGACGTTGGAAACGGGATGTGCTGCTCGCAACGGTGCGAAGATGGACTCCCTTCCCCCGCTGCGCTCGCGGGGGAGGCGCGGCGATCCCTCAGCGCCACAGGGGCTCTGCGACCACCTGGCGGCTGGGAGCGCCGCGGCTCAGGAGGTGCGCCACCGACGAGCGCTCCGGGTCGCTCTCGAAGCGGGTCCGCACCCACACCGCCAGGAGCTTGAGGTACTCGTAGACCAGAACCTTGGCCGTGGCGGGATTGTGCCACCAGTCGTGCGGGTCGATGGTGGCGGCCACGGGATAGGGGATCTTCTGCAGGTTCGGCAGCACGTGGTCGAGTTCCACCAGGGTGCGCGGCATGTGGTAGTTGGAGGTCACCACGATCAGGGCGTCGAACCCGTTGCTCTCCGCCCAGCGCCGGGTCTCGATGGCGTTGCCGATGGTGTTGCGGGCCCGGTAGTCGAGGTCCACGCAGCAGTCGAAGAGCCGCCGCTGGCCGGGGTTGAGGCGGGAGATCTGGTCGCGGCTGGTCTTCTCGTTAACCCCGGAGATCAGGAGCCGCTTGGCATAGCCCTGGGCCAGCAGGTCGATGGCGTCGCCGATCCGCTGCGCGCCTCCCGTCAGCGCCACGATCCCGTCCGCGCGGGTCTCGGGCTTCTGCTCGTAGCGGTCGAGGCTGTAGACGAAGGCCAGGAAGCCCAGGAACCCGAGGGCGGCGGCGGCCGTGCAGCACCAGAACCCGAGCTTGAGCACGCGCCCCAGCCACGACCGCCCCGCCGGAGGCGCGGGCAATACGGTCCAGCCCCAGCCCAGGGCCTCCGCGTCTGCGGCGTTGGGGGCTCCGAGGGTCTGGGCGCGCGAGGTCATCTCTTTCGAGGATAGCGGAGAATGCGGCAATGGAGAGGCAACCCCCTTGATCCACTGGTAACCATTATCATCAACCATGCGCGTTAAGAAATCGTCTCACGGTGAGGCGGGACACGATGCCGGTGACCAGGGCCACCACGAGGGCGATGACGACCACCAGCGCATAGCCGCGCCAGCTCATGCTGAAGGACCCGAACAGGGCCTCGATCTGGTCCCCGGCGGGGCTGGCGCGCCAGGAGCGCGTCACCAGGCCCAGGATCGTGGTGAGCACCAGGGCGGCGCCCGCGCCCACGGCGCTGCCGCGCAGGCCCAGCCTGAAGAAGCGGCGCTGGAACTCCCGGGCGATGAAGTCGTCGTTGGCGCCCACGAAATGGAGCACGTCCACCACCTCCTTGTTGCCCGCCATGGCGCCGCGGGTGGCGAAGATCACCGCAAGCCCGGCGGCCACGAGAACCAGGGCGACCAGGAAGACCCCGATGCTGATGATGGTGTTGGCCATGGTGGAGAGCCGCGACACCCACAGGCCATGGTCGTCCAGGGTGGCGCCCGGCACCTGCTCCTGCAGGGATCGCCTCAGGGGCGTGAAGTCGGGCCTCACCTCATCCCGCAGCTTGATCACGATGATGCGGGGAACGGGCAGGTCGTTGAAGTCCAGGCCCGTGCCGAGCCAGGGCTCGAGGAGGCGCTCCGATTCCCCCCGGGAGAAGGCCTGGGCCGCCTCCACCCCGGGCACCTGCCGGGCCAGCGCCGCGGCGCGCTCCACATCCGCCTCGATGGAGCGCTGGGCGTTGGGGCGAACCTGGATGGTCACCTCCCGGGCGATGTCGGAGCGCCACTGGGCGGAGCTGGCCGCCACCAGTTCGGCGCCGCCCGCGCAGAGCGCCGCCAGGAAGGTCAGGATGGCGATCACGGCGGCGAGCGCCTGCCCGCCGGCCGAATCCACCGGAACCAGGGGCGCGTTGCGCCGGAGGGCTGCCGGCAGCCGCTTGTCGCCGCCCCCACGGGGGGCCTCCTTGGGGCGGGCGGGCGCAGCGTCGTTCATCCGGCTCACTCGTCGATATGCAGCCGGCCGTCGCCGAGCACGAGGCGGCGGACGTTGAGCTGATCCATGAGGCCGAAATCGTGGGTGGCGATCACCACGGAGGTTCCGAGCCGGTTGAGTTCGATGAACAGGCGCAGGAGCCGCCGGGCCAGGGACGGGTCCACGTTGCCGGTGGGCTCGTCGGCGAGCAGCAGGTCGGGCCGCACGATCAGCGCCCGGGCGATCGCCGCGCGCTGCTTCTCGCCGCCCGAGAGCACGGGCGGCAGCATGTGCATGCGGTCGCCCAGGCCCACCCAGCGCAGGAGCTCGACCACCTCCGCCCGGTAGCTCGCCTCCTCCTTGCCCTGCACCCGCAGGGGCAGGGCCACGTTCTCATAGGTGGTGAGGTGGTCGAGGAGGCGGAAATCCTGGAACACCACGCCCATGCGCCGGCGCAGGGCCGTGATGTCGTCCTTGGAGATCTGCGACACGTCCTCGCCGAACAGGGAGATCAGCCCGCGGGTCGGCTTGACCGAGAGCAGGATCAGCCGCAGCAGGGTGGTCTTGCCCGCCCCCGAGGGGCCGGTGAGGAACTGGAACGAGTTCGGCTCGATGGAGAAGGTCAGGTCGCGCAAGACCTCGGGGCCCATGCCGTAGCGCACGCCCACGTTCTCGAAGTGCACGGAGGCCGCGCCCTCGTCGAATTCCCCGTCGTAATACGCCTTCACGCGCGCGAGCCATCCTTGCAGACGAAACAGACGAAAGGACCCTGGCGGGAGAGCCCCGCCGGCAGGCGATTCGCCACCCTTATCACCTGCTTATGGTTAGCAAGGCATAAATCCATCCCGCCGCGACGGAAAGCGAGCGCCGCCCTGCGGGGCTCGCGGGACTTTGCCGCAGGAAGGGCGCATGTTCGATAGAGGTCGGTGGTGCGAGAACCCTCCTCCCCACAAGGGGGAGGGGAAGAGGGCGCGGCTCCGAGCCATGGATTCCCTTCCCCTGCGGTGACTTCGTCACCTCCGGCCGGGAATGACACTGAGGGGCTAACACCAGTGTCATCCCCGGCGAGCCGAAGGCGAGGGAAGGGGATCCATTCACACCCGCTGTCATCCCGGGGCCGCGCAGCGGAGCCCGGGATCCATAAACGCTGACGGTCGAGGATGACGCACAGACCGTTCCGCCCTTCCTCCAGCCGTAGCGGTTATGGATCCCCGCCCCCATGGGGATGATAATCGAGGGTGTCACGCCCGGCGAGCGTTTCCCTCCGAGCCGAAACGGCATGGTGCCGGAGCCCCCGGCATGCGCACCGCCCCGCCGCCCAGGCGGCTTTCCCGGCCGTTTCGCCTGGGAATCATCAACTCCGTTTGACTTCCCCCGCGCGTCATGGTCGTGAAGGAAAAGCCTGACGGCCCCTTATTCTTGGACGGACGACCATGACCGGCACCCCCCGCATCCGGGTTCTCTTCGACGAGGACGCCATCGCCAGGCGCAACGAGGCCCTGGCCCGGGACATCGCCAAGGCGAATCCCGTGAACCTGCTCGTGGTGGCCGTGCTCAAGGGCAGCTTCATGTTCGCGGCGGACCTGATCCGGGCCCTGCACCGGGCCGGCCTCACGCCGCAGGTGGAGTTCGTGCATCTGTCCAGCTACCTGGACGGGACCGTGTCCACCGGGCAGGTGACGATCCTGCGCGACGTGGAAAGCGACGTGCGCGGGCGCGACGTGCTGCTGGTGGACGACATCCTGGAATCCGGCCGCACGGTCACCTTCGCCAAGGATCTGCTGATGGCCCGCGGGGCCAAGAGCGTGAGAACCGCGGTGCTTCTGGAAAAGCCCGGCAAGCGGGCCGTGTCGATCACCCCCGACTACGTGGGCTTCACCTGCCCGGACGTGTTCGTGGTCGGCTACGGCATGGACGTGGCCCATTCCTACCGCCAGCTGCCCTTCGTCGGCGTGGTCGACCACTTCGACAACAGCCCGGACTTGTTCGACCAGACGCCCTGATCAGCCGTTCAGCCGCCAGACCGCCCCGTTCAGGACCGCGGCGTAGGCCACCCAGGCGAGATAGGGCGCAAGCAGCAGCGCCGCCGTGCGGTCGAGCCTCCCGAACAGGCGCATGGTCACGAGGATCGCGGCGACCAGGGCCAGGATGACCACGAGGCCCGCCAGGGGGCTGCGCGCTCCGAAGAAGGCGAAGGACCAGAGCCCGTTGAGCGCAAGCTGCGCGAAGAAGGCCGCGACCGCGGCGGGGCGGCCCGGACGCCTCCCCGGCAGGGCGAGGATGCGCCAGACCGCAAGGGCCATCATGGCGTAGAGCAGGGTCCAAGCCACGGGAAACAGCCAGTTGGGCGGCGTGAAGGCGGGTTTTGCAAGCCCCGCGTACCAGTCGGGGATGTTGGGCCGGGTGACGAGGCTCGCCGACATGGCCACCAGGGCCACCGGCCCCACGGCCGCCAGGAACCGTTGCAGCGGCGAACTCGCTCGGCCGATCGGCGCGGTTGGGTCTGTCGGCATCCTGAAAATCCCTTTAAGAGGTGCCCGTGATTGTCCGTGACGCACCCTGTCACGACCCCCGGAGGTTTCCCATGCCGTCACCCCGTCCACAATGGTCGAAGCGCAGCCTGGCGGCCCAGGCCATGGGCCATGTGGACCCGATCACCAGGGCGGTGGTGCCGCCGATCCATGTGGCGACCACGTTCATCCGCGACGAGGACAACGCCTATTCGTCCGGCTTCGTCTACGGCCGCCCCGACAACGCCACCGTGCGGGAGGCCGAGGAGGTTCTCGCCATGCTGGAGGATGCGGGCGCGGGAGCGCTGCTGTTCTCCTCCGGCATGGCGGCGGCCACCGCCGTGTTCCAGGCCCTTGATCCCGGCGATCATATCGTGGCCTCCAAGGTCATGTACTGGGCCCTGCGCCACTGGCTCACGACCGAGGCCGCCCGCTGGGGCCTGGCGGTGGATTTCGTGGAGACGGACGAGCCCGACGCCCTGCGAGGGGCCGTCGTCCCGGGCCGCACCAAGCTGGTCTGGATCGAGACCCCGTCCAACCCGCTCTGGACCATCACCGACATCGCCGCCGCCGCCGGGATCGCCCGTGCGGCGGGCGCAAGGCTGGCGGTGGATTCCACCACCGCCTCGCCGATCCATACCCGGCCGCTGGCGCTGGGCGCCGACATCGTGATGCACGCGGCCACCAAGGTGCTCAACGGCCATTCCGACGTGGTGGCGGGCGCACTCGCGGGCAGAACGGCCGATGCGTTCTGGGCGAAGGTCGCGTCCATCCGCAAATTGCAGGGGGCGATCCTCGGCCCCTTCGAGGCCTATCTGCTCATGCGCGGCATGCGCACCCTCCACCTGCGGGCCGCGGCCCAGGCCCGGAGCGCGCTCGATCTCGCGGGGCGCCTCTCGGCCCATCCGAAGGTGGCCCGCGTGCTCTATCCCGGCCTGCCGCAGCACCCCGGCCACGACGTCGCCGCCCGCCAGATGGAGAACGGGTTCGGCTACATGCTGTCGATCCAGGTGGCAGGGGGCGAGGCCGCCGCGATCCGCACCGCCGCGCGGGTCGGCCTGTGGAAGCGCGCCACTTCCCTCGGCGGCGTCGAGAGCCTCATCGAACACCGGGCCTCCATCGAGGGCCCCGGCACCCCCTGCCCGCCGGACCTCCTGCGCCTGTCCACGGGCATCGAGGACGTGGAGGACCTGTTCGGCGATCTCGACGAAGCCTTGCGCTCCGCTCACTCCGCCTCAGGGGAGGGGTGAGGACGGGAGGGTTCAGGACGGGAATGACCCCACCCCGTCATGGCCGGGCTTGTCCCGGCCATCCCGATCAGAAAGCGTAGCGCTCTCAGGAGCGGGATGGTTCGCCCGTCCTTCAGCCCGGACCGGCCGCAGCGAATCGCGGGGAAGGGGGCCTGGGGCGTCGCGCGCCGGTCGGATTTAGCCGGCTATGTTGATCTTGTCACAAAACTTGTGTTCTCTTGCGGCTAGACGAACAGCGTTTCGCAACAGGACATTCCATGACAACCTCCATCACCCGCCGCCGCGTGCTCCAGACCGGCGTTGCCGCCGCCGCTCTCACCGGGATGCCCTCATGGGCCTTTGCCGCCGGCCCGGTGGTGAAGCTCCGCATCCTGGAGACCACCGACCTACACGTGAACGTCTTCCCGTATGACTACTACCGCGACGCGCCGGACGAGACCGTGGGGCTGGCGCGCACCGCAAGCCTCGTGAAGGCCGCCCGGGGCGAGGCCAAGAACAGCCTGCTGTTCGACAACGGCGACCTGATCCAGGGCTCGCCGCTCGGCGATTTCGTGGCCTATCGCCAGGGCATGAAGCCCGGCGACGTGCACCCCATGGTGGCCGCCATGAACGAGCTCAGCTACGACGGCGGCACCCTGGGCAACCACGAGTTCAACTACGGCCTCGACTTCCTGCAGAACGCCATGGGCGCGGCCAAATTCCCCCTGGTCTGCGCCAACGTGGTCAAGGCGAACGGCGAGACGCTGATGAAGCCCTGGGTAGTCCTCGACCGGGAGTTCGTCGATGAGGCCGGCGCCAAGCAGAAGCTGAAGGTGGGCGTGATCGGCTTCGTGCCGCCGCAGATCGTGCAATGGGACAAGGCCCATCTCGACGGCCGGGCCACCACCACCGACATCGTCGATGCGGCCGGCAAGCATGTGCCGGAGCTGAAGAAGGCCGGCGCCGACATCGTGGTGGCCCTGTGCCATTCCGGCATCGCGGGCGGCGAGCGCAAGGGCGGCGAGGAGAACGCGGCCCTGCACCTTGCAAGGGTCGAGGGCATCGACGTGATCCTCACGGGCCACCAGCATTTCGTGTTCCCGGGCGGCAAGGAATTCGCCAACATCCCCGGCGTCGACGTGCAGAAGGGCACGCTCCACGGCAAGCCCGCCGTCATGGCCGGGTTCTGGGGCAGCCATCTCGGCCTCGTCGATCTGGAGCTGACCAGGGAGGGGGACGCCTGGAAGGTGGCGAATTTCCGCACCGAGGCGCGGCCGATCTACGAGCGCGTCGAGCGCAAGGTGGTGGCGAAGACGGGATCCGACGCGGCCGTGATCGCGGCGGCGCAGGCGGGCCACGACGCGACCCTCAAATACGTGCGCGAGCCCGTGGGCACCACGGCGGTGCCGATCCATTCCTACTACTCGCTGGTGGCGGACGACGCCTCCGTGAAGCTCGTGGCCGAGGCCCAGGCCTGGTACGTGGCGGACCTGCTCAAGACCACCCCCTACAGGGACCTGCCGCTGCTCTCGGCGGCCGCGCCCTTCAAGGCCGGCGGCCGCGGCGGGCCGAACTACTTCACCGAGATCAAGCCCGGGCCGCTCGCCATCAAGGACATGGCGGACATCTACATCTACCCGAACACGATCCGGGCCGTGAAGGTGACCGGCGCGCAGGTGCGCGAATGGCTGGAGCGCTCGGCGGGCATCTACAACCAGATCGACCCGGCCAAGGGCGGCGAGCAGGAACTCGTGAACGCCAAGTTCCCGGCCTACAATTTCGACGTGATCGCCGGCGTCCAGTACAAGATCGATCCCACTCAACCCTCGCGCTACGACGACAACGGCAAGGTGGTGAACCCGGACGCCCGCCGCATCAAGGACCTGACCTATAACGGCAAGCCCGTGACGGACGACCAGGTGTTCATCGTCGCCACCAACAACTACCGGGCGGGCGGCGGCGGCAACTTCCCGGGCAACGACGGCAGCACCATCGTGCTCGACGCCCCCGACCTCACCCGCGACGCCATCATGCGCTTCATCGTCGAGCGCAAGGAGGTGGCGCCCAAGGCCGACGGGTCCTGGTCGCTGGCGGTGCCGTCCAACGTCACCATGACCTTCACCACGGGCCCCAACGCCGCCGCCTACCAGCCGGCCGGGATCAAGGTGGAGAAGATGGGCGACGCGCCGGAAGGCTTCGTGAAGTACCGCATCGTCGGCTGATCCACGCGACCAGCCATCGCGGCCGGGGAATATCGCCCCGGCCGGAGCCCACCTACGGCATGGCGACGAAGTCGGTCAGGTGCGGCGGCGGGCGCTCCTTGTTGAGGCGCCTGCGCTTGGCGAGGATGATGGTTCCGTTCAGTTCGCCGCCGAACAGGAAGATCGCGCCCAGCGTATAGAGGAAGATCAGCGCCACCATGGCGGTGGCGAGCCCCCCGTAGGTGGAGGCGTAGGCGCCCGGGTAATATTCGAGGTACCAGCTGAAGCCGAAGCCGCCGAGGAGCCAGAGGAACAGGGTCATGGCCACCCCCGGCAGCACCGCCCGGAAGGTCCGGCGTCCCGCCGGCACGAGCTTGTGGGCGAGCAGCAGCCCGGCCACGATGACGATGGTGGCGATGCCGATCCGCAGGAAGCCGATCAGGGTGTCGAGGGGCCGCAAGGCCGGCAGCCAGTACAGGACGCCCCGCCACACGAACGGTCCCAGCACCACCAGAACCGACAGGGCCAGGAGCATGAAGGCGCCGCCGATGACGAAGGCGATGGATTCCAGCCGCGTGACCCACCAGGCCCGGGTCTCGCGAACCCCATAGGCCCGGTTGAGCCCGACCCGCAGGCTCTCGACCCCGCTGGAGGCGAAATAGAGGGTGAGGACCACGCCCAGGGTCAGCACGTCGCTGCGCCGGCCCGTGAGGATGTTGTGGACCTCGCCGGCGATGGGCCGCGAGATCTCCTTCGGCCAGGCTTCCAGGGTGATGTCGGCCACCTCGTCCGCCAGGGAGCCGGTGCCGAACAGGCCCGCCAGGGCGGTGACCAGGATCAGGAACGGAAAGAACGACGTCAGCACCGACAGGGCGATATGGCTCGCGATCGCCCAGGCGTCGTGCATCACGAAGCGGTTCATGGCGATGACCAGGAGCTCGGAATAGAGGCGCAGGCGTTTCAAACGATCCGGTTCCAGCTTCGAGAAAGGGGCTGCGATGTAGGCTGCACGGGAGAAGGCGATCCCTCTTATCTGATCGGCGGATGCATCCTTGCCAATGCTTTAAGCAGCCCTGTGCCGGATCGTTCCCAGGAAAAAGCCGGGCGGGAGGCCCCGCTCCGCGCCGGGGCCCCCGACGCCGCGAGGGAAAAACCCGCGGCAGATCATCGGGTTGCGCCTTCGGCCCGCGGCTTCCTGGCCCCGCGGGGGCCGACGGCAGCCGCAGAAAGCCGATTGAACTTGAGGCCCCGGTCCTTTACTCGCAGCGGGACCGGACCCCCAGCCATGCCCTCAGCCCAGCCCCTCGCCCGACTTGCGCCGCCGCTCTTCGTCGTCATCTGGGCGACCGGGTTCATCGTCGCGCGCATCGTGGCGCCCTATGCGGAGCCGCTGACCTTTCTGCTGGTCCGCTACCTGCTGGCCATCGCGGTGCTGGCCGGGCTGGTTCTGGCAGCCGGCCTCGCTTGGCCCCGCACGGGCCGGGAATGGGGCAGCGCCCTCGTGGCCGGCATTCTCCTGCACGGGCTCTACCTCGGCGGCGTGTTCTGGGCCGTGAGGCATGGCCTGCCGGCCGGCATCTCGGCCCTGGTGGCCGGACTCCAACCCCTGGTCACGGGCGCCCTGGCCGGGCCGCTCCTGCGCGAGACGGTGTCGCGGCGGCGCTGGGCCGGGATCGCCATCGGCTTTGCGGGCGCGGTGCTCGTGGTGGCGCCCAAGCTCGACGACGGGGGCGTGCCGCCCCTGGCGCTCGGGGTCTGCGTGCTCGGGATGCTGGCGATCACCGTCGGCACGATCTGGCAGAAGCGCAGCGGCAGCACCCTGGACCTGCGGGTCAACGCCGCCATCCAGTTCATGGGGGCCGCCGCCGTCACCCTGCCGCTGGTGCTGCTGCTGGAGGAGGGGCACATCGAATGGACGCTGCCGCTTCTCGGCGCGCTCGCCTGGGCCGTATTCGGCCTCTCCATCGGGGCGATCGGGCTGCTTCTCTACCTGATCCGCCACGGCGCCGTGGTGGGCGTGGCGACCCTGCTCTATCTCGTGCCGCCGGTGGCGGCCCTGATGGCGTTCGTCCTGTTCGGGGAAAGCCTGAACCTGGTCCAGATGGTCGGCATGGCCCTGGCCGCCCTCGGCGTGGCGGTGGCAAGCCGCAGCTGATACAAGAAGAATTCCTCAAGAAAAACGCCTCAGGCTGGACGGCCCGAGGCGCCGGGATCATGACGGAGCAGGAGTTCAGCGCTCTTCCGAGCCGCCCTTGGACAGGGGGCGCTGGTGCTGGCCCCCGCCGGCGCGGGCCGAGCGTTTCGGTGGCTTCTCGTCGCCGGTCGATGATTGCGAGCGTCCGCCGGACTGGCTGGCGGTGGGATGGCCGCGCACCAGGGTGCCCTTGGGCACGTCCACCGCATTGCCGGGGGCGGGCACCCGCTTGCGGGACCCGGCGCCTCCGCTGGTGCCGGAAGGGCCGGTGGCGCCTTCCGTCTGCGCGGCGCGGGGAGCCGGGCTCTTGTTCGCCGTGGTGTTGACGCTCTCGGCGATCTCCTCGTTGGAGAGCTCGAAACGGGCGTCGCCTGCGCCCTCTTCCGGCGGCACCTCCTTGAAGGAATGCAGGCCGGCGCCGGAGCCGCTCGTCACCCGGTTGTCGTCCACGTGACTGATGTCGAGCTCCGGGTCGAGCTTCTTCGATGCGCCCATGACCCCGGTGGCCTTGGCGGCGGCGCGCTTGGTGTTGCCCACCTCGTTGCGCTGGGTCGGACCGGCCACGAAATCGTCGCCGGTCTCTTCCTGAACCAGCTCATTCATCACCTCGTCCACGTCGGGTTCGGGAGGGCGTCCTCGCTTGTCTTGCGCCATGGGTCTTCCTCTCTTGACTTTCGTCCTTTGGCTTGGCCGGTCGAACGACCGTGAGACTCTCAGGGCAACGTCCTGTCGGTGAGGGTGTTCCGGCCCTGCGGGCGTGAAAGGCAGGGCCGGTTTTTCGTCATGCCTGCGGCTGCGGACGGGGCCTTATCGGCCAAGCTCCTTCTGCATGTCCTGGAGTAGGGCCAGGTGCTCCAGGATCTGTCCGCGGGCGAGCCGCGCCACGCTCAAGGCCTCGCGGTTGTTGGAGGCGTTCTTGATGTAGCCTTCCTGGATCGCCAGCAGCTTCTGGTGGCCCTGGATCTGCATGGCCACGTAGTCGCGGTCGAAGCCCGGGCCCGGCTGCGCCCGCGACAGGCGCTCCATGGCGGCGGAATCCTCTGGCGGCAGCTCGGGGGCGGTGGAGGCCGCCTGCCGCGCGCCTGTGGTGGTCGAGGACGTGGCGGACGGGTCGGCGAAGGAATGCATGATGTCCGTGAGGTTGTTCTGCTCGCCGATCTCGAACTCGGCGAACATCTTCACCCGCGGATTCTGCGCCTTGGACAGGGCAAAGTTCGACTGCTGCAGGGACACGGTGCTGGCGGCCAGCACCTGCTGGATGTATTGCCGGTCCGCCTGGGATTGCTGCTGGCCCTGGGTCGGCGCGCTCGCCTGGCCCTGGCGCGCGGGGGTCTGGGTGTCCTGCGGCGCGCCGCCCTGCTGCGTGCGCTGCTGGCGCTGCTGCGCGTTCGATCCGAGCCCCTGGTTGGGGTTCGTCTCCGTGGGCTGCGGCGTCACGGAAAACGGAGTGGCCTGGTTCTGCGGCGGCTGCTGGGCCACCGCAGGCGCAAGGGCGGAAAGGCTGAAGGCTGCGGCAAAGCCGGCGATCACGACTCGGCGGGACGACATGGTGTTCTCCTGCGAAAGGGCTCTGGGCGAACGTTCGCGGGAGGGGTTTGGTTCAGGGGCGCCAATGCCGCGGCCGGCAGTCCGAGGGGACAATCCCGTGCGCTGCTCTATCTGCAGTGTGAGGAACGAATCTCGACCAAACGCGTCCATTGTGAGCTGCCGGGATGCTCGACCCGGTTCTTCGATGGCAAGGAGGCAGGATGCAGGATCGGGTGACGCGCGTGGCGATGATCGCGGCGGTGATCCTGCTCGGTCTCTTCGTGCTGCAACCTTATGTCAGCGGCTATCTCTTCGCAGCCCGGGAGGCGCGCCCCGTCGCCGCTCGGGGAGACCTCGCCGATTTCGAGCGCTCGACCATTCGCATCTTCGAGACGGCCGCGCCGGCCGTGGTCCAGGTAGTGGCCGCGCCGCGCGGGGGCAGGCGGGCGGCGGGCGAGGATTCATCCGCGTCGGGCACGGGCTTCGTCTGGGATCGGGCGGGGCATGTGGTGACCAACGACCATGTGGTCGCCAACGGCGAATCGCTCGCGGTTCGCCTGGCCTCCGGAGAGGTGATCCCGGCCGAGGTGGTGGGGCAGGCGCCGAACTATGACCTCGCGGTGCTGCGGCTGCGCCCATCGGACCGGCTGCCGGCTCCCATCGCCGTGGGGCGCTCGGCCGATCTCAAGGTCGGGCAGATGGCTTACGCCATCGGCAATCCGTTCGGCCTCGACCAGTCCCTCACCATGGGCGTGATCAGCGCCCTGAAACGGCGGCTCCCGACGAGCGGCGGGCGCGAGGTCGCCGACGTCATCCAGACCGACGCCGCCATCAACCCGGGCAATTCCGGCGGCCCCCTGCTCGATTCCGCGGGCCGGCTGATCGGCGTCAACACGGCGATCTTCTCGCCCTCCGGGGCCAATGCGGGCATCGGCTTCGCCATTCCGGTCGATGTGGTCAACCGCGTCGTGCCGGAGCTGATCCGCGACGGGCGCGTTCCCACCCCGGGGATCGGCATTCTCGCGGCCGACGAGACGCTCGCGACGCAGCTTCGGGTGACGGGGGTGATCGTGGCCGACGTGATGCCCGGCTCGCCGGCCGATCAGGCGGGACTGCGCGGCCTGGACCCGGGAGCGCGCATGATCGGCGACGTCATCGTCGGGGTGAACGACAGGCCCGTGCGCAAGCTGTCGGACCTGACCGATCTGCTGGAGCAGGCGGGCGTGGGCAAGACGGTGGCCCTCAACGTCCAGCGGGACAACCGCTCGCGCACGATCAATGTGAGCATCGTCGATGTGGGGCAGGGAGCCTCACCGGCGCGAAGGCCGTGAGGCCGACCCGATGTTCTCCATACGGCGTTCAAAAAACATGGCCGGGACGAGCCCGGCCATGATGGGGGTCGCGTTGGTTGAACGGCCTAGTTCAACCGCACGCCTTCCGGCGCGCGCTCGGCCTTGGCGACCGGCCTGTCGCCGATCGTGAGGCCCAGGGGACCGGCGCGGACCGGCACGGTCTCGCCGTCCTTGATGTCGCCGGCGAGGATCGCCTCGGCCAGGGGGTCCTGGACGTGCTTCTGGATCACGCGCTTCAGGGGGCGCGCGCCATAGG
>JAESGY010000084.1_pt1 | contig 84211 bp, 71 predicted proteins | sample 9269841 | NCBI WGS metagenome assembly JAESGY01 (sample SAMN17022865, study PRJNA683097) | algae metagenome | isolation source: Spirirestis rafaelensis WJT71-NPBG6 and co-occurring heterotrophs from... | place: USA: Pinto Wells, Joshua Tree National Park, Colorado Desert, CA | collected 2006-08-15 | reverse complement strand
GAGCGGGCGAAGGGATTCGAACCCTCGACCCCAACCTTGGCAAGGTTGTGCTCTACCCCTGAGCTACGCCCGCGCTCCGTCGTCGGTGGAGGGGCTTTTAACAGGCGCCGCTGACAATGCAAGCGCTCTGCGCAAAAAATCGAGCCCGCAAAATCGATCACAGCGCCGGTTCTAACCCGGCCCGCCAGCGATAGTAGGTGGGCTCGGTCACACCAATCGCCCGCACCGCCTCGGCCGCCAACTTCCCTTGCGCCACCAGCACCTTCGCCTGGTGCAGCTTCGCCACGATCTCCTCGGGCTGCGCGGCGACCGTTCGCTCAAGCTCCGCCACCTTGCCCAGCAGCGCCCTCGCCAGCGCCTTGAGCTCGGCCGGCGACAGCGCGTGAGGGTCGGAGGGTGGGACCATGAACTGGGGGGAATCAGCTCAGGCACAGCCTGGAGCGGGCAAACCGACATGCCGTCACGAGTACTGCCCCCCAGGGCTATCGCATATGGAATTTCCGGGTCCTCAACCGCGGTCGAAGGCTCGGTTTTCGGCCCTTGTGGTCGAGTTTGGGCCGCCGAGACGGCTTCGTTCGACGCAAACTCGGCCTTAGAGGATCAAATGCGATAGCCCTGACTGCCCCCCTGCTAGGGATTGACGTTCAGATATGAACGCAATCCGCTGCAGACCGCGGGCACGTCAGGAACGCGCCCGGGAAAGGGAGGGGCGGGTTTCGGCAGGACCGTGCCGGCGATAGGCTGCTGGCAACGGAGGACCGCCCGCATGCCCGACCCCACCCGCCTGCTGCTCTGGACCGACACGCCCGGCCCCTATCTGGAGGCGATCGGCGCCGCCGGTCTCGCCCCGCGCGTCCGCATCGAGACGCTCGGCCGCACCGCCATGCCGGGCGAGGAGCAACTGGCGGAGACCGAGGCGCTGCTCGGCTGGGGCGTGCCGCCCGGCCTGCTGCCGCGCATGCCGAAGCTGCGCTGGGCGCAGTCCCTGACCGCCGGAGTGGAGGGCTGGCTGGCCCTGCCCGACCTGCCGCCGGAGCTCATCCTCACCTGCGCCCGCGGCACGCATGGCGAGTCGATGCCGGAGAACATCCTCGGCGCGCTGTTCCACCTGACCAAGCCCTATGCCGCCATCGCCGAGTCCCAGAAGGAGAGCCGCTGGGTCCGCCGCGTGTCGCAGCCGCTGAACGGCCGGACCCTTGGCATCCTCGGCCTCGGCGCCATTGGGCAGGAGGTGGCGCGGCTGGCGACTGCGCTGCGCATGACGGTCATCGGCACCCGCCGCAACCCGGCGCCGCTGCCGGGCGTGGAGGTGCTGCCGCCCGAGCGGACCGACAAGGTGCTGGGCCGCGCCGACTTCCTGCTGCTGCTGCTGCCGGCGACGCCGGCGACCGAGAATTTCATGGATGCCGAGCGCCTGGCACGCATGAAGCCCGGTGCCTGGCTGCTGAATTTCGGCCGCGGCAATGCCATCGTCGATGCCGATCTGATCGAGGCGGTGAAGGCGAAGCGGATCGCCGGCGCGGTGCTGGACGTGTTCCGGGAAGAGCCGCTGCCCGGCACCCACCCCTTCTGGACCACGCCGGGGATCATGGTGCTGCCGCATATCGGCGGCCTGCACCCGGAGCGGGACAAGGTAGTGGCGCGGCTGCTGGTGGAGAATCTCGGCCGGTTCCTGGATGGCCGGCCGCTGCTGCAGGTGGTGGACCGCGCCATCGGCTACTGAGCTGTTCCGCATCAATGCTGACACATTGATGCGGCCTCAGGCGCCGGCGCCGCCTCCGGCGGCTTGGCGACGCGCCATCTGGCGCGGGTCGCATTCGTCACCCCGCGCCCACCCTGCGGAGGGCGGGCGCGCGGGATGCCGGCTGGCCGCGGGATGGCTGGTCAGCCCTGGTCCTGCAGCCAGTCCAGCGCCCCGATGCCGGGCAGGAAGAAATATTCCCCGCCGGCGAAGCGGACGAAGGTCTGCACATCCACCTTCCAGCGCAGCGGCCGGTCCGGCACGGTGAAGGGGCCGGCCGGGCCGCAGAGCGGGTCCGTCTCCCCCTGCAGCGTGGCGAAGGATTTGTTCAGCACCCAGGTCTGCTGGATGAATTCGAACTGCCGGGTGATGTCGGTGTTCAGTGCCATGAACAGCAGCCCGCGTTCCCGCTCGCCATCCTTTTCGCCCTTCTGGAAGTCAGGGCCGAATTTGCGCCCGCGGCGCAGCAGGCGATGGTTGTTCGCGGAGTCCAGCGCATCGGCGCAGGCCGCCGCATCCGGGGCCAGGCCGTCGCGCGGATTGGCGCGGCGCACATGCGAACCCAGCGGGCAGCCGAGGCCGTGCCGGTCCGTCCCGAAGAAGCCGAAGGCATTGTCCGGCCCCTGTGCCGTGCGCGCCAGCCGCTGGTCGTCCGGCAGCAGCAGGTCGCCATCCCTCTCGCGCCCGACCACCCGCTCTGCCAGCCAGACGGCATCCTTCCGGAGGTCCGCCGCGGCCGCCTGCATCGAATCCCAGAACGCCTCGACATACTGGTGCAACTCACGCACCACCAGGTAGCTGCCGTTGCGGCCGAGGTCGAAGAGGTCCGAATTCTCCCGCTCGCCGACCGGAATCAGCGGGCCCGGCGCCGGCTCGTCATGCGCATTGATATGGCCGAACAGGAATTCGCCAAGCGGCACGCCATGCCATGGGTCGCGCGCCTGCCCGGCATGGTGGCCCGCCACCCCTGGGCCGTAGGGAATGGGCTGGGAAATGCCATCGGCGAAGCCGAAATGCTCCCGCGCCACATGGTCCGGATCGAAGCGGAGCGAGAGCGGCAGGCGGCAGGCGACCCGCACGCCCACATCCTGCAGCGCCCCGGTCACCTGCCTGGCCCAGGCATCCGCCTCCTGCTCGTCGCGGGCATAGAGCACCAGCAGCGCGTGCACCGTCAGCTCCGTCCGGTCCGCGCCGGGAGGATTGCAACTCCAGCGCGGTGCCTGCTCGTGCAGCAACCCACGATCCGACAGGTCGCCCAGCCGGCGGCGGCGGTCGGGATGGTGCATGCCTTCCCAGAAGGGCCGCTCGAAGCTTGCCCGCACGGTCGGGCGACCGAGCCCTAGCCGCTCCAATCCGGTCGCGGTGATGGCAATGGCGGCAGATCGGGCGCGGTTCGCTTCCTTCTCCGCCGCGGTGGTGATCGGTGCTACTTGGCGCAGCGCCCGGAGCCAGCCGCGCTCCGACCCGCTGGCATCGAGGAAGAGCGCCACCGCGACGGGCAGGTGGGCGAAGGCGCTGACCACGAAGCCCTGGGTATCTTGGGCAATTCCGGGCGCCAGCGCCCAGTGCTGCTTCGGCGCCCTGCCTAGAGCCGTGCCGTCCATGCCTCTGCCTCCTTCGCGTCCATCCCGGCCTTGCGTAGGCCCTCCGCGATCGCGTGCTGGCGTTCGATCTGCTCCACCGTCAGCGTCGGATAGGCGCTGAACCACAGGCTGCTGGCCGCCATGGAGGAGCGCGCCCAGGCCTTGAAGCGGCGGCCATGCGTCGCGCCCTCGAACCAGAGGAAACGGGTGGGCGGGAAGCCGACGCCGCTGCTCCAGGCGAGCGTCAGGCCGCTATGCGCCTTCTCGATGAAGTCATCGAGGTAGCTCTCCCAGGTGCCGTCGAAATTGCTGAAGAACATCAGCCGGCCGCCATTCGAGATCAGCGCCCAGTGCGCGAAGTGGATGGTGCGCATGCTGGCGAGGTAGCCGGCGCGGGAATGGGGGCGTACGCGCAGCAGCAGGCCGAGGCCGCGCAGCCCGGCGCGGATGACGATGGCGCGCAGCATGCCGGGCTTCACCAGCACCACGCTGCCCATGTGGTTCTGCGTCAGCTTGTCTTCGCGCGCGGACATGCGCGCCACCTCCGCCTCATCCACCGGCGGCGCGTCCTGCGGCGGGTCGCAGCGTTCCAGCCAGCGGATCCGGGCGAGCAGGGCGAGCAGGACGGGCAGGATGCCGAGGATGAGGAGCACCGCCGCCGCGCCGAGGATGGCCGGCGAGCGTGGAACCTGCACGATCGGCCCGGCTTCCCGCAGCTCCCGCCTCAGCATGGCAAGGCTCGGCAGGCAGGCGAGCAGCGAGAGGATCGGCACCGACCACCAGGGCAGCAGCGCCCAGGCAAGGATGGCGGGCAGGCCAAGCCCCAGCAGCACCAGGGCGGCGAAGCCGAGGAGACGCGCCCAGTCGCGATAGTTCTCGGCATCCGGGATGCGTGGTGGCCCGGCGCTGTCCAGCCAGGGGAAGTTCCTTCGCATCTGGTCCCGCAGCCAGGCATGGATCTGCTGCGCCGTCATGCCTGCGAATGTCGCGCGCGGTTCCCGCTGCAGCCTTTCCTGCACCGCATCGAACAGCGCCGTCTCCTGCTCGATCCGCGCGCGGCTGAGGCCGCGATTGCCCTGGTGGCTGATCGCCGGGCGGGTGGCGCGTTTTGCGAGATAGGGCGCGAGCGGGGTGGTTGCGTCGTCCCGGGTGATGGCCTGGAAGAGCGGCGCATCGGCATCGCGCGGCGGCTTGCAGCAGCGGAGCATGTCGCGCAGATGCGCGCCGATATGCGTCTCCAGCATCTCCCAGAAGGGGTCGGGCGGGCCGTCGAAATTCGCCTCGATCACCAGGACCGGGTCGTGATGGTCATCCGGGAAGATCGTCACGGACAGAAAGTGCAGCACCGGCACCTCCCGGCAGAGCTCGTTGAAGGGCGGGTGCGTCCCGCTCTCCTCCTCCCGCAGCGCGTCCAGCTTCCGGCGCAGGATCTCCGCGCGCTTCGGCTCCACCTCCAGCACGACGGAGAGGATGGTCTGCCACGTCGCGTGTCGGGCCGCCTCATCCCGGGCTTTGGCGGATGCAGGGGCGGCCTGCGCGGGGGCGGGGGCAGCCCCTGGACGGAAGGCGGCGATGCTGCCAGGGACGGCCTCCGCGCCCGTGGCCAGGGAAGGCGTCAGCTCCGCACTCTGGCTCGACATCCTGTGGCCTCCGGTCCGACGCGAAATCCTAGGCGCCGGGCGCGGAATGTCACCACGGGAATGGCAGGCGCCCTGCCTGCGGTGTGACCGGGCGCACAGCGAAACCGGTGTGGCGTTCAGCTCTGCGTGGGCCTGCGGAACAGCGCATCCGCCAGCAGCACGACGACGCCGCAGACGATGGCGGCATCGGCGATGTTGAAGACGTACCAATTCCAGCCCCAGGCATGGGCACGGATGAAATCGACCACCGCGCCGAAGCGCAGCCGGTCGATGACATTGCCGATCGCGCCGCCGATGATGGCGCCGAGCGCGACCGCGACCAGCCGCGTCTCGGCCTTCGCCAGCCAGCGCAGCAGGAAGCCGGCGATGACGGCGGCCAGCAGGGCGAGCATCAGATGGTTCAGCGGCCCGTCGCCGGAGAGCAGGCCGAAGGTGACGCCGCGGTTCCAGACCATGGTGAAGTCGAGCCCGAAGGGCCCGGCTTCCAGCAGCGGGAGGTTGCGCAGCTCCGGCAGGCGGAGGCCTTCCAGGATCCACCACTTGCTCGCCTGGTCGGCCAGGAGCAGCAGGGCGGCGACGATGAGGCCGAGGCGCAGGCCGGCGCGGGCCGGCAGCGCCGCGGCCCCCTGCGTCCCGGCCGGGACGGCGTCGCTCACTGCGCCTCCACCACCGCCTCGCAGCGGCGGCAGAGGGTGGGGTGGGCGCGCGAGGCGCCGACCTCGGGCAGGACGCGCCAGCAGCGGTCGCACTTCGTGCCGGGGGCGACCTCCACCGCCTCGCCCGTTTCGGCCGCCGGCGCCAGTTCGACCTGGGAGACGATCAGCACCTCGGCCCACTGCTCCGCGGTGAGGACATTGGCCGCATCGCCCTCGGCGAAGCGCAGCAGCGCCTTCGCCTGCAACGACGAGCCGATGGTGCCGGCCCGGCGCTTCTCCTCGATATCGCCGGTGACGCTGCGGCGGAAGCGGCGGATCTCCGCCCAGCGCTCGGCCAGCGCCGCATCCTTCCACCCCTCCGGCACCAGCGGGAAGTCGGTCAGGTGCACGCTGCCAGTCTCGTCCGGGAAGCGGGCCAGCCAGGCTTCCTCGGCGGTGAAGACCAGCACCGGCGCCAGCCAGGCGCAGAGGCAGCGGTGCAGCACGTCCAGCACCGTCCGCGCGCTGCGACGGCGGTGGCTGTCCGGCGCGTCGCAGTACAGCGCGTCCTTGCGGATGTCGAAATAGAAGGCCGAGAGATCGGTCGCGCAGAAATTGTGGATCTCGGGATAGACCCCGGTCCAGTCGTAATCCTCGGCCGCCTTGCGCACCCGCGCATCCAGCTCCGTCAGCCGGTGCAGCACCCAGCGCTCCAGCTCCGGCAGCCCGGCATAGGGAACGGTCTCGTTCTCCTCGAAGCCCGCGAGGTTGCCGAGCAGCCAGCGCAGCGAGTTGCGGATGCGCCGATACAGCTCCGCCTGCTGCTTCAGGATCTCCGGCCCGATGCGCAGGTCCTCGGCGGTGTCGGCGTTCATCACCCACAGCCGGAGGATGTCGGCGCCGTACTGCTTCATCACCTCCTGCGGGGCGGTGACGTTGCCGAGCGACTTCGACATCTTGCGCCCCTGCTCGTCCAGCACGAAGCCATGCGTCAGGATCGCCTTGAAGGGCGCGACGCCATTGGTGCCGACGGATTCGAGCAGGGAGGAGTGGAACCAGCCGCGATGCTGGTCGGAGCCTTCCAGGTAGAGATCGGCCGGGAAGGGCAGCTTGTGGTCGGGCAGGACGAAGGCGTGGGTCGAGCCGGACTCGAACCACACATCGACGATGTCCATCACCTGCTCATAGGCCGCCGGGTCGCACCCCTCCCCGAGGAAGCGCGCCGCCGCACCCGGTTTGTACCAGGCATCCGCCCCTTCCGTGCGGAAGACCTCGACGATGCGCTCCATCACCGCCGGGTCGCGCAGCGGCTCGCCACTCGCCTTGTCCACGAAGACGGCGATGGGCACGCCCCAGGCGCGCTGGCGGCTGATGCACCAGTCCGGCCGCGCCGCCACCATGCTACCGATGCGGTTGCGGCCCTGGTCGGGGACGAAATGCGTGGCGTCGATCGCCGCGAGCGACTTCTCCCGGATGCGGTTGTTGTCGTCCATGGCGATGAACCACTGCGGCGTCGCCCGGAAGATCACCGGCTTCTTGGACCGCCAGCTATGCGGGTAGCTGTGTGTCAGCCGCGACTTCGCCACCAGCGTCCCGGCGGCCTCGCAGGCGGCATAGACGGCGTCATGCGCCTTGAAGACATGCAGGCCGGTGAAGCCGGGCGCCTGCACCGTGAAGGTGCCGTCGTCGTTCACCGTCTCCGGCACCGGCAGGCCGAACTGCCGCCCGAGGTTGAAGTCATCCTCGCCATGGCCGGGGGCGATATGGACGAAGCCGGTGCCGGCCTCGGTCGTCACGAACTCGCCCGGCAGCAGGGGGACGTCGAAGTCGTAGCCACCATGCCCCGCTGGCCCGCGCAGCGGATGCGCGGCGATCGCGCCGGCCAGCTCCGCGCCCTTCAGCACGCGCCGGATGGTATGCGCGCCGAGCTTCGCATCCTTCTCAAATTGCGGCAGCAGCGGCAGGGCGACCAGCAGCGTCTCGCCGATCCTCAGGTGGCTGCCCTCGCCCGGGCCCTCCACATGTACCAGGGCGTAGTCGATCTCCTCGCCATAGGCGACGGCGCGGTTGCCGGGGATGGTCCAGGGCGTCGTGGTCCAGATCACCACGCTGGCGCCGGCCAGGTCCTCGGCCGCCGCCCGCTGCAGGCGGAAGCGCGCCCAGAGCGTGGGCGAGACATGGTCGTGGTACTCGATCTCCGCCTCGGCCAGCGCGGTCTTCTCGACCGGGCTCCACATCACCGGGCGCAGGCCGCGATAGAGCGAACCGTTCATCAGGAATTTGCCGATCTCGCGGACGATCGCCGCCTCGCTCGGCAGGTCCATGGTGGCGTAGCGTTCGGCCCAGTCGCCGAGGACACCAAGGCGCTTGAACTCCTCCCGCTGCACGCCCAGCCAGTGCTCGGCATAGGCGCGGCACTCCGCGCGGAATTCCAGGACGGGCACGGCATCCTTGTTCTTGCCCTTGGCGCGGTACTCCTCCTCGACCTTCCACTCGATCGGCAGGCCGTGGCAGTCCCAGCCCGGGACATAGTCGGCATCCTTGCCGGCCATCTGGGCGGCGCGGTTGATCACGTCCTTCAGGATCTTGTTGAGGGCGTGGCCGATATGCAGCGGGCCGTTCGCATAGGGCGGGCCGTCATGCAGGACGAAGGTCTCGCGGCCCTTGGACTGGGTGCGGAGGCGGTCCCGCAGGCCCAGGCGCTCCCAGCGCTCCAGCCATTGCGGCTCCCGCTTCGGCAGGTCGCCGCGCATGGGGAAGGGGGTCTCGGGCAGGAAGACGGTGCCGCGGTAGTCGCGGGCGGGGGCTTCGGTCGGGCTGTCGGTCATGGTCTGGTTCCTGGCCGCCGGCAGCGGGCGCCGCGGCGGAGCGGTGGATGCGCGCGGAAGATCCCGGCCCTTGTCTGACGGGCGGGCCGATTCAGACCGCCGGGGCCAGGCGCGGCCATGCCGCGACCCCTTCGGTCATCGGACCGCCTCAGGCGAGGACCGGGCCAGGAATTCGGCCAGTGCCGGCGTGATGCGCCCAACGCTGCATGGAACGGGTTATGCGGAGCGGAGCGGGGCCGGGTCAAGCGCCCGCGGCGCCCGGGGGGCACTCAAAGGGGAGGCGCCCAAGGGGGGGGTGCTCAGGGCTTCCACGCCGCCAGCAGGGGGGCGGGCGGGGCGAGCAGCACGTCCTCGCAGCGGCGCCGCGCCTCCGCTCCGCCCTCCAGCCCCGCCAGGAGGGTGCAGAACAGCCGCGCCCGCAGCGGCCATTGCTCCTCGGCCGGGGGCGCGGCACCGACCTGGAACCGCGCCGGCCCGGTGCCGCCCAGCGCCGCGGCAGCTGACAGGATGGGCGGCAGCACCCCTTCCGCGCTGTCCTCCGCCGCCCGCAGCGCGACCGCCCCCGCCGGGCCAAGGCCGATGGCGGCCATCAGGCCGGCCCCGGCATCCCGCCGCAGGGCGAGGAACGCGGCCGCCAGGACGGGGCGCAGCGCGGTGGGCATGGCCGCCGGCAGGCCGGGTGTGGCGCCGTGCGTCATGTCCGGATTCAGCTCCAGCACCGCCGCATCCGCGGCCAGCATCGCCTCGACCACCCGGTGGTGGAACGGGCCGGGCTCCGGGCCTTCCGGGAGCACCAGCACCGCGGCATCGCCGAGCAGCCAGCCGGCCGGCAGGGTCAGCAGGGCGGGGAAAGGCGCATCAGCGCCGGGCGGGTAGAGCCAGAGCGGCTCCCGCCACGGGGGATCGGCCGCGACCGGGCCGGGCGCCAGGGCGAGGACGACGAGGGAGACCAGGGCGGAACGCCGGCGCGGTGCGGACACGGGCAGGTCTCCCTTGGCCGGAATGGCTGGGCCGGCAGGATGGGAAAGGCCCGAAGCGGCGGCTGTGCTGCGCGGCACACTCCTTCGTCAGGGAGGCCTGAGACCGCCCGGCATCAATCCTGACCTGCAGCCGCTATCGGCGCTGAGGCCGCATCACCGTGCCAGCACTCATGCGGGACGGTATGGGACCCGGCGCGGGACGTCCTGACGTTCCGCACGCAGGGCTGGCATGGCGGCTGCACGCCAGGACGAGACCCGTACCGGCCGCATGGCGGGCGACGAGGAGCCGAAGGTCGTGCGGCCGGCAGGATGGGCCGCAGAGGCGCGGGCCTGCCGCCAGCCGGTCATGGCAGCGCATCTGGGGTTGCGCTGCTTCATAGGAAAAAATACCCCACCCATCCGCGCGCAGCACCAGCCTGAGCGGAGCGGCCGCGGTGCCTCCACCTCTCCTGCCCGCGCCTGGCAGCGCCTTCCGGGCTCCGGCGGGAGGCCGCGGGGGCAGGACCCCCGCCATCAGCCCAGCGCGGCCCTCGCATCCTCCGCGTCCTGCGCGATCGCCGCCTTCAGCTCCTCGAGCCCGGCGAATTTCGCATCCGCCCGCAGGAATTTCACCAGCCGCACGCCGATCTCCTGGCCGTAGAGGTCGCCCGACCAGTCGAAGATGTAGGTCTCCAGCCTGGTCTCCGGATCGCCGCCGAGGGTCGGCCGGCGGCCGATATTCGCCACGCCCTTCGCTTCCGTCCCGTCCGGCAGGGTGACCGTCACGGCATAGACCCCGCGCGCCGGCTCCAGGTGCCGGCCCATCCACATATTGGCGGTCGGCCAGCCCAGCACGCGGCCGAGCTTGTCGCCATGCACCACCTCGCCACGGATTTCCCAGGGTCGGCCGAGCATCGCCGTCGCCCGTTCCGGATAGCCGTCCTGCAACACGCGGCGGATGCGGGTGGAGGAGATGGGCCCCTGCGCATCCACGACCGGCGGCACGATGGTGGTGCCGATCCCGGCCGCCTCGGCCAGGCGCGCCAGCACCGTGGCATCCCCGCCGCGGCGGTGACCGAAGGCGAAATCCTGGCCGCAGGAGAGGTGGACGGCGCCCAGGCCCTCGCGCAGCACCTCCACGAAGAAGGTTTCCGCCGGCATGCCGGCCAGCGCGGCGTCGAAGCGCAGCGCGAAGACCACCGCGGCGCCGGCCGCCCCCAACGCCGCCGCCTTGGCCGGCAGCAGGGTCAGGCGGAAGGGCGGGTCATCGGGGCGGAAATGCTCGCGCGGATGCGGCTCGAAGGTCACGACGCCGAGCTTCGCGCCGGGCCTGGCCGCATGCGCCGCCTGCAGCACCGCGAGATGGCCGCGATGCACGCCATCCATGTTGCCCAGCGCGATGGTGGCGCCGCGCAGCTCGGGCGGCACCTCGCGCCAATCCTGGATGCTGACGGCCGGCGCCGGTTCGGACCTCCGGGCCTCCGCCCTCCGGTCATCGGAGCCGTTCGATGGCGGCGCCGATTCAGACCTCCGGGCCTCCGCCCTCCGGTCATCGGGACCGTTGGCGGGCGTCATTCCGCCGCCTTGGCCCGCGCCGCGCGGGAGGGGACGGAGACGAAGGCCTCGCCCTCCAGCACCGGCTCGCCCCGCACGGTGCAGACCGTGCGCAGCGTGGCGCGGTGCTTCTCCGGGTGCAGCGCCAGGACCTCCACGGTCGCCGTCACTGTCTCCCCGATCCGGACCGGCGCGCGGAATTTGAGGCTCTGCGACATGTAGATGGTGCCGGGGCCGGGAAGCTGGGTGCCGAGCACCTTGGTGATCAGCCCGGCGGCCAGCATGCCATGCGCGATGCGCTCGCCGAAAATCGTGTCCCTGGCATAGTCGGCATTCAGGTGCATCGGGTTGGTGTCGCCGGTGACCGCGGCGAAGAGGACGATGTCGGCCTCGGTGATGGTCTTGCCGAAGCTGGCGGTCTGGCCGACCGAGAGATCCTCGAAGAAGAGACCGTCGGACATGAGGGATCCTGCCTGATGCGCCGGCCGGTCTAGCCCTCGGGGCTGCGAGCGACAAGGATGGCGCCCACAGCCCCGAAAGGATTCGCCGCATGCCCCTGACCGAGATCGGCCCCTCCGACCGCCTGCTCGCCGAGCTCCGCAGCTGGGTGGAGCACGAGACGCCGACCACCGATGCGCGGGCGGTGAACGGGCTGCTCGACCGGGCGGAGCGGGAGCTGCGCGGCCTTGGCGCGGCGATCGAGCGGCTGCCGGGCCGGGACGGCTTCGGCGACACGCTGATCGCCCGCACGCCGGGGGAGGGGGCGCCGGTGGTGGTGGCCGGGCATCTCGACACGGTCTGGGACCACGGCACGCTGGCCGGCCCCATGCCCTTCCGGGTGGAGGGCGAGCGCGCCCATGGCCCCGGGATCTATGACATGAAGGCCGGCAGCTTCATGGCCTTCCACTCCGTGCGGGAGATCCTGCGCCAGGGCACGAAGACGAGGCGCCCGATCACCCTGCTGCTGACCCCGGATGAGGAGGTGGGCAGCCCGACCTCCCGCGCGCCCATCGAGGACGCGGCGCGCGGGGCCTGCGCCGTGCTGATCCCGGAGCCCGCCGGCGGCCCGCAGGGCGCCTGCGTCACCGCCCGCAAGGGCACCGGCGGCTTCACCCTGCGCGTCGAGGGCCGCAGCGCCCATGCCGGCGGCAATTGGTCCGAGGGGCGAAGCGCCGTCGTCGCCCTCTCCCAGGCGATCCTGAAGATCCATGCGCTGACCGATCTGGAGCGGGGCGTGACCACCAATGTCGCCCCGGTCTGGGGCGGCACGCGGCCGAATGTCATCCCGCCCGAGGCCGGCTGCCGGATCGACTTCCGCGTGCCCAGCCTGGCCGAGGCGGAGCGGGTGGTCGCCGCCATCCAGGGCCTCGCCCTGGAGGAGGACGGCATTCGCATCACCCTGGAAGGCGGGCTGAACCGCCCGCCGCTGGAGGAGAGCCCGGCCAACCTGGCACTGTATGAAACCGCGCGGGCGATCGCGGCGCGGCAGGGCTACGACCTGCCGAAGCAGCATCGCGGCGGTGGCTCGGACGCCAATTTCACCGCGGCGATGGGCATCCCGACCCTGGACGGGCTTGGCTGCACCGGCGCCGGGGCGCATGCGCCGGAGGAGCATATCCGCTGGCCGGACCTCGCGCCCCGCTGCGCCGTGCTGTGCGAGCTGCTGGAGACGCTGGGATAGGGCGGCCCGGGGGAGGAAGGTGGACCGCCCGGGAGCCTGCCCCGGCCTGACGCGCCGGAGCGGATCGGCGTCGGGCGGGCTCCCCACCCTTCCGCCAGGGCCGTCGCTGGCCGGGCGGCGGCGCGACCCGCCCGCCGGCCCGGCGGTCAGAAGAAATTCGCGCGGTCATCCGCCAGCAGCACGGGATAGGCGCGGCTGGCACGATCCCCGCCATCCAGCCGGTCCGCCAGCGCGTCCAGCCAGCCGGCGAACCAGGCGCGGCCGTAATGCCCGCTATTGGCCAGCGGGTTCTCGACCACCGAGGCGCCGGCCTCGAAGGCGGCGCGGCCGGCGGCATAGAGGTCATCCGTCACCCGGCGGTTCTCGGGATCGACATGGGTCGGCATTGGCTGTTCCCCGGCTGTGCCGCGCAAGGATAGCCTGCCGTGCGGCGGATGGCGCGGGTGCCGCATGCTCGCTCCGCGCCCGGAGGTGACGCATGCCACAGGCCCTGATCATCGGCGCGGGGGATGGCCTCTCGGCCTCGCTCGCCCGGCGGCTGGCGCGGGAGGGCTACGGGGTGGCCCTCGCCGCGCGGAACACCGCCAAGCTCGCCGCGCTGGCGGCGGAGACCGGCGCTGCCACCCATGCCTGCGACGCCGCTGATGCCGCGCAGGTCGCCGCGCTCTTCGCGGCGGCGGGGGAGGCGGAGGTGGTGGTCTACAACCCCAGCTACCGCACCCGCGGGCCGGTTGCCGAGCTGGACCCGGAGGAGGTGCAAAAGAGCCTGCAGGTCTGCGCCTTCGGCGCCTTCCTCGCGCTGCGGGAGGCGGCGCGGCGCATGCTGCCCCGGGGGCATGGCACCATCCTGCTGACCGGCGCCTCGGCCGGGGTGAAGGGCTATCCGCAGAGCGCGGCCTTCGCGATGGGAAAATTCGCCCTGCGCGGCCTGGCCCAGTCCGCGGCGCGGGAACTGCACCCCAAGGGCGTGCATGTGGCGCATGTCGTCATCGATGGCGGCATCCGCAGCGCGCGCCGGCCGGAGACGGGGAAGGACACGCTGCTCGACCCCGATGCGATTGCCGAGACCTATTGGCAGCTGATCCACCAGCCGCGCAGCGCCTGGAGCTGGGAGATCGAGCTGAGGCCCTGGATGGAGCGATTCTGAAAGCGGGACGGCCCAAACCCCGGCCAGCCATCCGCCTGATGCCGGGTTGCATCCTGGCCGGCAACAGGCAAGGGCAGTGTTCTGCCTATTCTCAGTAGAAAAGCGCGATATCATTAATCCCGCTTTTGCCAATTGGACGAAAAATCCAGCAATCCGGCGGTGCCGGGCGCCGCCTGCAACGACTTCCGCCTTGCTGCGTTACCTCGTCACTAGTATGTGTGGGCGACGAGATCACATTAACCGGAGCCGCTCGATGCGCGCTGCGCCTCAGACCGTGGAAGCTGAGTCCGATACAACCGACCATTCCGCTCTGCGGCTGATGCTGTCCTATGTCGAGGCCGAGTGCCTGCGCATGGGCGCAACTGACGCGGCGCGGCATGCGGCGCTGGCGGCGTCCCTGATGCCGGAGGCGCCGAAGGCCGGGGCGGCACGCGCCGTCCGCCGCCCCAGGGGTTCCCGGCTGCACTGAGGGCCGCTGCGCCCGCGGCCATCGGGCGCTTTCGCCGCGCCGCTGACGGCCGGCTCCGGCCGCCACGAACGGCGCGCCCCGCGATTCCATGCCCTGCACCGCCCCAGGGGGCGGATCCGCTGCTGACCGCCGTTCCGCGGCTGTCGCGCGCGCCACACGCTATCCTCGTCGCAGCAGGAACAGCGCCTGTTCCCCGAACAGATTGGCCAGCCAGGGGGAGCGGGTCCAGGGTGCCCTCAGCCCGCGGTCATCCACCGCCAGCCAGCGCTCCACCACATAGCCATCCAGCGCGCAGAGGGCGAAGAAGTCCCTGATCGTGCAGGGATGGATGTTCGGCGTCTCGTACCACTCGCGGTGCCAGGTCTCGGTCATCGGCATCCGCCCCGTGCTCACCAGCTGCCAGCGCAGCAGCCAGTGGCCGAAATTCGGGAAGGATACGATCGCATGCCGGCCGATGCGCAGCATCTGCCGCAGCACCTCCCGCGGCCGCTCGACCGCCTGCAGCGTGCGGGAGAGCACCACATAGTCGAAGGCGCCGTCCGGGTAGAAGGCCAGGTCGTGGTCGGCATCACCCTGGATCACGGCCAGTCCGGCGGCGACCGCCTGGGTGGCCTGTGCCATGTCGATCTCGATCCCCCGGGCATCGGCGCCCTTTTCGGCGGTCAGGTGCGCCAGCAGCGCGCCGTCGCCGCAGCCGATATCGAGCACGGTCGCGCCACGGGGGATCATCTCCGCGATCAGCCGCAGGTCGAGCCGCATATTCTTCGCGACATAGCGGATGGCGCCACGGCGCTCGGTCGGGCGGATGTCGTCGGGCATGGTCAGACCCCCAGCCGGTCGGCGCAGCCGGCGAGGAAGCCGCCCAGCGCGCGGTGGAAATCCGGCTCCTCCAGCAGGAAGGCGTCGTGCCCCTTGTCGGACTCGATCTCGACGAAGCTGACATTCGCCGCCGCGGCGTTCAGCGCGCGGACCAGGGTGCGGCTCTCGGCTGTCGGGAAGAGCCAGTCGGAGGAGAAGGAGGAGACGAAGAAGCGTGTCCTCGTCCCGCGGAAGGCCGCCGCCAGATCGCCGCCATGCTCCGCCGCCAGGTCGAAATAGTCCATCGCCCGGGTGATGGTCAGGTAGGAATTGGCGTCGAAGCGGCGGACGAAGGTGCTGCCCTGGTAGCGGAGATAGCTCTCCACCTCGAACACGTCCTCGAGGAAGGTGAGCGCCGCGGCGCCGCGCAGCCGCCGGCCGAATTTCCGGGTCAGCGCCTGTTCGCTGAGATAGGTGATGTGCGCCACCATGCGGGCCACCGAGAGGCCTTTGGCCGGCACCCGCCCATCCTCCCAGTAGCGGCCGCCCCGCCAGTCGGGGTCGGAGTGGATGGCGGCGCGGCCGACCTCATGGAAGGCGATGTTCTGCGCGCTGTGATGGGCGGCGGTGGCGATCGGGGCGGCGGCGAAGACCGCATCCGGATAGGTCGCCGCCCATTCCAGCACCTGCATCCCGCCCATGGAGCCGCCGACCACGCCCAGCAGTCGCTCGATCCCCAGATGCTCGGCCAGCCGCTTCTGGGCACGGACCATGTCGCGGATCGTGACATTGGGGAAATCCGTGCCCCAGGGGCGGCCGAGGCCGCGCCCCGCGGCATCCGTCTTCTCCTCCCGCGGGCCGGTGCTGCCCATGCAGCCGCCCAGCACATTGGCGCAGATCAGGAAGTAGCGGTCGGTGTCCAGCGGCCTGCCGGGGCCGACGATGTTCTCCCACCAGCCGGCGCGGCCGGTCAGAGGATGGGTCTCCGCCACATACTGGTCGCCGGTCAGGGCATGGCAGATCAGCACGGCATTGCTGCGCGCCGCGTTCAGCCGGCCATAGGTCCGGTAGGCCACCGCCAGCGGCGCGATCGTCATGCCGCAATCGAGCGCCAGGCCATCGGGAAAGACGGCGCGCTGGTGGTCGACCTGCGGGAAGGGGGCGATGGGGGCTGACATGACGGGGGCGATCCTCGAAGGGGCCTGCATAGAGCAAGCCCGGCCGGGGTGGAAACACTCAGGCCGGGAAAGGCTCGGAGAGGTGCCGGCCCGCGCCGCGCCGCGGGACCGGCTTGGCGGGCGGGCCGGCCGCGTCTAAAGCACTCCGGAAAGACGTTGAGGACGATGACCGCAGCCTCCGACACCGATATCGCGCCCGCCCCGCCACCGGAGGCCGCGCCCCAGGGCAGCTCCGCGGATGCGCTCGGCGCGCTGCGGACCGAGATCGACCGGCTGGACGACCAGATCCACGACCTGGTGATGCGCCGGGCCGCGGTGGTGGCGGAGCTCGCCAACAGCCGGGTGAAGGGCGGCGCCAGCCCGCTGCGCCCGGGGCGGGAAGCAATGATCCTGCGCCGGCTGCTCGGCCGCCATGCGGGCGCACTGCCCGGCGGCGCCGTGGTGCGGCTGTGGCGGGAGATCTTCGGCGCGAGCAGCGCCATGCAGGGCGGCTTCACCGTGGCGCTGCATGCCCGCCGGCCGGAGGACGCGCGGCTGGCGCGCGACCATTTCGGCGGCGCCATCCCGATCCGTCCCTTGCCGAGCGCGGCGCGGGCGCTGGCCGCCGTCGCGGCCGGGGAGGCGCAGGTCGCCGTGCTGCCCCTGCCGGAGGAAGGCGAGCCGGCTGAGCAGGCCTGGTGGACCGGCCTCGACGCCCCGCGGCTGCAGGTGGCGGCGCGGCTGCCCTTCTGGGCCGCGAAGGGCGAGAGCCCGCCCGAGGCGCTGGCGGTGAGCCTCGGCGCGCCGGACCCGAGCGGCGCCGACCGCTCGCTGCTCAGGATCGAGATGGCGGAGGATCGCGGCCGCGCCCAGCTGGTGGCGGCGCTGGCCGCCGCCGGCCTGCCGCCGCGCAGCCTGCTGCTGCGCCGCGATGGCGGCGTGGTGCGGGCCCTGGCGGAGCTGGACGGGGTGGTGGCGGAGGGCGATCCGCGCCTTTCTGCCCTGCCGGTCGCGCGCGTCCTGCCGCTCGGCTTCTACGCCGTGCCCGAGAGAGGAGTCCTAGGCTGATGCCTGCCCCCTTGCCCCGCCCCTCCATCCTCTCGATCGAGCCCTATGTCGGCGGCGAGTCGAAGATCCCGGGCGTTAACCGGATCGTGAAGCTGTCCTCCAATGAGGGGGCCTTCGGCGTGCCGCCCGGCGCCCAGGCGGCCTATGCGAAGCTGGCCGCCGAACTGCACCGCTACCCCGATGGCGGCGCGACCGCCCTGCGGGAGGCAATCGGGGCGCGCTTCGGGCTCGATCCCGCGCGGATCGTCTGCGGCAACGGCTCGGACGAGCTGATCGGCGCGCTGATCATGTCCTATGGCGGCGAGGGCACCGAGCTGGTGATGAGCGCGCATGGCTTCGTCATGTACGACATCGCCGGGCGCTATGCCGGCTGCCAGGTGATCAAGGTGCCGGAGCGGAACCTGACCGCCGATGTGGATGCCATGCTGGCGGCGGTCGGCCCGCGCACGAAGCTGGTCTTCCTGGCGAACCCCAACAACCCGACCGGCGCCTTCCTGCCGGCCGCCGAGGTGGCGCGGCTGCGCAGCGGCCTGCGCGAGGACGTGCTGCTGGTGCTGGACAGCGCCTATGCCGAATATGTCACGCGGCCGGATTACGACCCGGGCACCGGGCTGATCGAGGCCGGCACCAACACGGTGATGACCCGCACCTTCAGCAAGGTCTTCGGCCTGGGCGGCATCCGGCTGGGCTGGTGCTACGCCCCGGCCCCCGTGGTGGACATCCTCAACCGCGTGCGCGGCCCCTTCAACGTGAACGCGCCCGCCATGGCGGCCGGCATCGCGGCGCTGGCCGAGCCGGGCTGGGTGGAGAAGTCCGTCGCGCACAATGACGAGTGGCGGGCGAAGGTCTCGGACGGGCTGCGCGCCATGGGCATCACCGTCCATCCCAGCGAAGGCAATTTCATCCTGGCCGATTTCGGCACGCCGGCGCGGGCCAAGGCCGCGGATGCGGCGCTGAAGGCGCGCGGGCTGATCGTGCGCGCCATGGGGTCCTATTCCCTGCCGCATTGCCTCCGCATCACCATTGGCACGGCCGAGGAATGCGGCATGGTGCTGGACGCGCTGGCCGGCTTCCTGCGCAGCGCGCCCGCGGATGCCTGAGCCGATATTCAATCGTGCGGAGAGCGCGCCCATCTTTGAGCGTCTCTGCCTCATCGGCGTCGGGCTGATCGGCAGTTCCATCGCGCGCGCTGCGAAGGAGAAGGGCGGGATCGCCCGGACCATCGTCGCGCATACCCGCCGGCCGGAGACGCTGGCGCGGGTGCGGGAACTCGGCTTCGCCGATGTGGTCGAGGAGGATGCGGCGCGCGCCGTGGAAGGCTGCGACGGCGTCATCCTCTGCGTCCCCGTCGGCGCCTATGCCGGCGTGATGCGGCAGATCGCGCCGCATCTGGCGCCGGGCTGCGTGCTCTCCGATGTCGGCTCGACAAAGGGCAGCGTCATCCGCGACCTCGCGCCGCTGCTGCCGCCGGGCGTCCACCTGGTGCCGGCGCATCCCATGGCGGGCACCGAGCATAGCGGGCCGGATGCCGGCTTCGCCTCGCTCTTCGAGGGGCGCTACTGCATCCTTACGCCGCTGCCGAATTCCGACCCGGCGGCGGTGGAGAAGGTGGCGGAGTTCTGGCGCCGCTGCGGCTCCATGGTGGAGCGGATGGATGCCGAGACGCATGACAAGGTCGTCGCCATCGTCTCCCACCTGCCGCACCTGATCGCCTTCACCATCTGCGGCACGGCCGACGACCTGGCGGAGGAGACGCGCGAGGCGGTGCTGAAATTCGCGGCCAGCGGCTTCCGCGACTTCACCCGCATCGCGGCCAGCGATGTGGACATGTGGCGCGACATCTTCCTGAACAACCGGGACGCGCTGCTGGAGATGCTGGCTCGCTTCACCGAGGACAGCCATGCGCTGGCGCGCGCGGTGCGCTGGGGCCAGGCGGAGTTCATCGAGGACCGCATCCGCCGCGGGCGGCGCATCCGCCGCGGGCTGATCGAGCGGAAGCAGGCCTGAGACCTGGCGCAGGACATGCTGACGCATGTCCTGCCTCAAACGCCGGCGACCCTCCGGGCCTTGGCTTCGCGGCATGGGCCGCGGCGCGCCTTCGCGCGCCCGGCCCGCTCCGCAGGCCGCAGGTCGGGACGTCATGCGCCAGGTATGAGGCGAGACCCGGCCTGATGCCGGAGGCGGCGCCGCGGGTCCTGTGACCGGCGGCCTGACGCTTCAGGACCGCCGCCGCAGCCACAGATAGCCCAGGCTGCACACCACCAGCGCCACTGCGAAGGTCGCCAGCGCCGCCCCCAGCCCGCCCCAGCCGGCCGCAAGGCCCGAGAGCGCCTGCAGCACCGCCGCGCCGCCGAAGAAGGCGATGTTGTTGGCCGACAGTGCCCGCCCGGTCTGTTCCGGCGGCACCGCCGCCCGCACCTGGGCGAAGACCAGGATCTGGAAGGAGATGACGAGGCCGAAGGCCACCATCAGCGCCGCATCGAACCAGGCCGGCAGGGCCGGGACCCCGATGAGGGCGGAAAGCCAGCCGCCCGGCCCCCCCGCCACCAGCAGCAGGACCAGCCCCGCCACCGCCAGGTGGCTGCCGGCCATCAGCAGAATCGGCCGCCCGACCCAGCGCTGCACGATGCCGGCGATCGCCGGCCCCGCCACCAGCGCCATCGCCACCAGCAGCATGACATGGCCGGCCTCGACCCGGGTCAGCCCCTTCACCTCCATCAGCCAGGGCCCGCCCCAGAGGCCCCGCACCCCCAGCACCACGCCGAAACTGGCGAAGGCGAAGACCATCAGCGCCCGCAGCCGCGGGGAGGCGGCGATCGCCAGGATCTCCCGCGTATCCTGCCAGAGCGAGCGGTGGCCCTGCCGCGCCGGCGGCGGCTGCCGCACCGTCGCCGCGACGGCGAGGAAGGCGAGCGCCGCCAGGCCCCCGCTGGCCCAGAAGCCGGCCCGCCAGCCCTGCCCTTCCACCAGCAGCGCCAGCGGGCTGGCCGAGAGCAGCATGCCGGAATTGCCGACCGCCTGGATGATGCCGGACCAGAGCGCGAAGCGGTGCGCATCCATGGCGCGCGCCGCATAGGTCATCGGGCACATCAGCGCGCCGGCGCAGCCCATCCCCAGCACGCATTGCGCCACCAGCATGCCGGCCGCCCCCCCGGCCAGCGCCGCCAGGGCGGAGCCCAGCATGCCGATCGCCAGCAGGACGAGGGCGGTGCGCCGCACCCCCCAGCGGTCCAGCCCGACGCCGACCGGAACCATGGCGAGGGCGAAGGCGGCCGGGAAGGCGCCGGTCAGCGCCGCCAGCCCCTCCGGCGACAGGCCGAGGTCGCGGGAGAGGACATCCGCGGCGATCGCCGGCAGGGTGCGCACGGCGTTCGAGAAGACATGGCCCAGCGTGAGCGCCAGGATCGGCAGCTCTGGGCCGCGCAGTGGCGGCACGTTTCCCCCTTCGTCCTTCTTGCCGGACCGGGCCGCGGGTGCCCGGCCGCCTCGGCCAACGGCCCCCATGCGCGCGCCGGCGTTGCAGCGGGTTGCGGTGCGCGCGGCATTCCGGCCGGAGCGCCCCGCGCCGGTGCCGGCCTGCGGCGCGGGGCGAGGGCGGCGCGCCGGACCGGCGGCGGCTGCCGCGCCCGGCCCCGGCCGTGCCGGGACGGCAGGCTCAGTTCCGGAACATCTTGCTCGGGTTGAGGATCCCCTTCGGGTCGAGGCTGTTCTTGATGCCGCGCATCACCGCCAGCGCCTCGGCGCCGTGCTCGGCCTCCAGGAATTCCCGCTTGCCCAGGCCCACGCCATGCTCGCCCGAGCAGGTGCCGCCCAGCGCCAGGCCGCGCGCCACGATCATCCGGTCCAGCTCCCAGGCGCGCTCCAGCCCCTGCGGGTCGTTCGGATCGAAGAGGATGATCTGGTGGAAATTGCCGTCGCCCACATGGCCGACGATGCAGGTGGTGTGGCCGGAGGCGACGGCATCCGCCTTGGCGCCGAGGATCGCATCCGCGAGCTTCGAGATGGGCACGCAGACATCGGTGGTGATGCCGCGGAAGCCCGGCTTCAGCGCCATCCCCGCCCAGTAGGCATCGTGCCGCGCCTGCCAGAGCCTGGTGCGCGTCTCGGTGTCCGTCGCCCAGGAGAAGCCCTCCCCGCCATAATCGGCAGCGATCGCCTCCACCGCCTCGGCCTGTTCGGCCACCGCGGCATGGGTGCCGTGGAATTCCAGGAACAGGGTCGGCACCGGGCGGTAGCCCTCGAGCTTCGAATACCGGATGCAGGCCTCCATCTGGTCGGCATCCAGCAGCTCGATACGCGCGACCGGGATGCCGGACTGCATGGTGGCGATGGTGGTGTTCACCGCCGCTCCGAGGTCGGGGAACTGGCAGACGGCGGCGGACATCGCCTCCGGGATGCCGTGCAGGCGCAGCCGGATCCGGGTGATGATGCCGAGCGTGCCTTCGCTGCCGATGAAGAGCCGCGTCAGGTCGTAGCCATTGGCGCCCTTGCGCGCCCGCCCGCCGGTCTGGATGACGCGGCCATCGGCCAGCACCACCTCCAGCGCCAGCACATTCTCCCGGATGGTGCCGTAGCGCACCGCATTGGTGCCGGAGGCCCGCGTGGCGCACATGCCGCCGATGGTGCAGACGCTGCCCGGATCCACGGGGAAGAACATGCCCTGGTCGCGCAGGAAGTCGTTGAGCTGCTGGCGCGTCACGCCCGGCTCGATCAGGCAGTCCATGTCCTCGGCATTGACCTCGAGGATCGCGGTCATGCGCGAGAGATCGACCGAGATGCCGCGCCGCACCGGGTTGACATGCCCTTCCAGGCTGGTCCCGGCGCCGAAGGGCACCACCGGCACCTCATGCCGGTGGCAGAGGGCGAGCAGGCGGCTCACCTCCTCCGTCGTCTCCACGAAGGCGACGGCGTCCGGCAGGGTCGGCGGGGTCTGGTCCTCGCCGCGGCTGTGCTGCTCCCGCACCGCCTGGGCGGTGGAGAGGCGGTCGTCGAGGAATTCCCGCGCGGCGGCAATGACGGCGTCGACCGGGCGCGGGGCGATGGTGTTCATGGGGTCTCCTCCACCCTGGTGAGAGGGCAGGTCAGGCGTCCCGCGCAAGCGGGCAGGTCAGACAATGCGGGCCGCCGCCGCCGGCGGTGAAGAGGCCGAGAGCGGGGTCGAGCACCGTCAGCCCCTCCGCCCGCAGGGCGGCATTGAGGCCGCGGCTTTCGGCCGCCGATATAACGCGCCCGCCGCCGAGGGACAGTATGTTGCAGCCGAGCCGCATCGCTTCCCGGTAGGGCACGGGGAGGCAGCGGATGCCGTGCCCGGCCAGCCAGGCGATGAAGCCCTCCTCCAGCACATCCAGGCAGGCGACGGCGAGGCCGGGCGCGGCCAGGCAGAACAGCACGTCGAGATGCAGGAAATGCTCGTCGAACTCCTCGATGCGCACCTCCCAGCCCTCGGCCCGCAGCCAGCCCGCCAGTTGCCCGGCGCCGTCCAGGTCGGTGCGGCCCCCTGAGGCGCCGATCACGGCGAGGCCGGGGCGGAGGATGTGGACATCGCCGCCCTCGAGCGTGCCGGCCGAGCTCTTCCGCCAGAAGCGGGACCCCTGCGCCTCGTGCCAGTCGAGCAGATGGGCGTATTCGCCACGGCGCTGCGGCCGCTCCAGCTGGCACAGCACCGGCCCGCGATGCGTCACCACCACGCTGTCCCGGGTATAGGCCATGTAGGGCAGGTGAGGCTCGGGCGGCAGGTGATGCACCCGGGCGCCGCCCTGCTCCAGCGCCGCCACCAGTTCCCGGTGCTGGGCCTGCAGCCCTTGCAGGTCGGGCTGGCCACCGCCCGCCAGGGTCCGCCGCGCGATCGCATTGGTCGGGATCCAGCGGTAGTGGTCGGGGGCGCAGACCAGGACATCGGTCAGGCGCCCGGTCTCGGAGGCGACGGTCCAGGGGGGCATCACCCCAGAGTGGCGGGGCCGCCGCCCCGCGTCCAGGCGGTCAGCCGGCCTCCTCCCCGAAGAAGGCCAGCAATTCGGCGAGCACCCAGTCCGGCCGTTCCTCCGGGATCCAGTGACCGCAGCCTTCGGCGATGCCGCCGCGAACATCCGTGGCCACCCGCCGCCAGGATTCGAGGGCGGCGGGGCCGCGGCCCCGGCCGGTCGCCCCGCCATAGCATAGGATGGGCATCGGCAGCTTGCCGTCCCGGGCCAGGAAGCCCTCGTTGTCCCGCTCATCCTGCGGGGTGGCGCGGTAGAATTCGAAGCCCGCGCGCATGGCGCCCGGCTGGCGGTAGGCGCGGAGATATTCCTGCTGCGCCGCCTCCTCGATCGCATCCGGGCGGGCGCCCCAGCTCCGGTAGAAGAAGCGGAGGTAGACCTCCTCCTTCCCCGCTAGCAGCTCCTCGGCCAGGCCCGGCTCGCGGTGCAGGCCGTGGTGCCAGCGGTTCAGATGGAAGACCGGCGTGCCATCTCCGGGGACCGGCACGTCGAAGATCGCCATGCGCCGCACGGCATCCCGGTGCTGCGCCGCCAGGGCGAAGGCGGTGGGCCCGCCCCAGTCATGGCCCGCCACGAAGAAGCGCCGCTCGCCCAGCACCTCGGTCATCAGGCGCCAGGCATCCTGCGCGACCGTCTTCTTGTCGTAGCCGCCGGCGGGGCGGGAACTGTCCCCCAGCCCCCGCAGGTCCGGCGCCACCACGCGGTAGCGGGCCGCGAGGCCAGGCATCACGTGCCGCCACATATGCCAGGTCTGCGGCCAGCCATGCAGCAGGAGGACGGCCGGGCCCTCCCCGGCCGTCACGTAGTGCAGGCGGACCTCGCCGAGATCGGCCTGCACATGGTGCAGGGTGGGTGCCATGGCTCAGCGGTCCGCCAGCACGAAGCCTTCGTAACCCTTCGCCGCCACCTCCTCGCATCTCCGGCGATAGGCGGCGACGCCGCCGACATAGGGCATGAAGACCCGCGGCTTGCCCGGGATGTTGGCGCCGACATACCAGGAATTGGCGCGCGGATAGAGCGTGCGGTCGGCCACCTCGTTGACATGCGCGACCCAGGCCGCCTGGGCCTCCGGCCTCGGCTCGATGCGCGACAGGCCGCGCGACCGCAGATGCGCGAGGCAATCCACGATCCAGTCCACATGCTGCTCGATGGAGTGGATCATCTGGCTCTTCACGCCCGGGCTGCCCGGCCCGGTGATCATGAACAGGTTCGGGAAGCCCGCGACCATCAGGCCGAGATAGGTCAAGGGCCCGCCCGCCCAGGCATCGGCCAGCGCCTCCCCGCCCGGCCCGCGGATGTCGATCTCGCGCAGCGCGCCGGTCATGGCATCGAAGCCGGTGGCGAAGGCGATGGAATCGAGCGCGTATTCCCGGCCGCCCGCGAGGCGCAGGCCGGCCGGCGTGATCTCCGCGATCGGGTCGCTGCGGACATCCACCAGGGTGACGTTGTCCCGGTTGAAGGTCTCGTAGTAGCCGCTGTCGAGGCAGAGACGCTTGGAGCCGATCGGGTGGCCCTTCGGCGCCAGCAGCTCGGCGGTCTTCGGGTCCTTGACGATGCCGCGGATCTTCTCCCGCACGAATTCGGCGGCGGTCTCGTTGGCCTCCTCGCTGGTGAGGAAGTCGTTGTAGCAGTTGAGCAAGGGGATGGTCCCGCCCCGCTCCCACATTGCCTCGTAGTTCCGCCGCCGCTCCTCCGGCGGGACGGCAAGCGCCGATTGGGTCGGTATCGGGATGCCGGAGACGCCGAAGGCGGTCTGCCGCGCATCGAGCAGGCGTTCCGCATAGCGCGCCCGGTGGTCGCGCTCCCTCTCCGGGTCCATCGGCGCGTTGCGGGCAGGCAGGCTGAAATTGGCGGTGCGCTGGAAGACGGTGAGATGGTTGGCCTGCTCGGCGATGAGCGGGATCATCTGGATGGCGGTGGAGCCCGTGCCGATCACGCCGACACGCTGGCCGGTGAAATCCACGCCTTCATGCGGCCAGAGGCCGGTATGGTACCACTGGCCCTCGAAGTCGTGGATGCCCTTGAAATCCGGTACCCGCGGGGTCGAGAGATTGCCGGTCGCCATGATGCAGTACCGCGCCCGGATCACCTCGCCTTCCGTCGTGCGCAGCGTCCAGAGGCCATCGGCGTGATGCGCCGAGGCGATGCGGGTGTTGAGCCGGATGTCGCGCCGGAGGTCGAAGCGGTCGGCGACGTGGTTGATGTAGTCGAGGATCACCGGCTGGGTCGCGTAGCGCTCCGGCCAGTGCCACTCGTTCTGCAGCGCCTCGGAGAAGGAATAGGAATACTCCAGGCTCTCGATGTCACAGCGTGCCCCGGGATAACGGTTCCAGAACCAGGTGCCGCCGATGCCGCTGCCCGCCTCATAGCCGCGCGCGACGAGGCCGAGCCGGCGCAGCCGGTACAGGGCATAGAGCCCGCCGAGGCCGACGCCGACCACCGCCACATCGAGCGGCGCGGCGGCCATGGGGGGTTCCTGGGCTGCGCTGGATGCCATGCTCGGTTTCCTCCGCTCTTGTTCTGGCCGCCCCGGAAGGTCCGGCAGGGGCCGGTCCGGCCGCAGCGGCCGGGCAAGCTGACCACGGGGCGCCCGTGCCGTCACGCGGCACCGTCCGGGCTGCGTTGACGCCCCGGCACCCCCCGCCTAGCGTCGCACGGGAGCGACACCCGAGGGGAAGCGAGATGCCCAACAAGGTCAAGGAAGCGTGGAAGGCCGGCAAGGCCGTGGTGAACGGGTGGCTCGCCATCCCCAATGCCTTCAGCGCCGAGATGTACAGCCAGTGCGGCTGGGACAGCGTGACGGTGGACATGCAGCACGGCGTGCAGGACTACCTCTCCTGCGTCGCCTGCTTCCAGGGCATCCAGCCCTCCGGCGTCACCCCGATGGTGCGGGTGCCGTGGAACGAGCCCGGGATCATCGGCAAGGTGCTGGATGCCGGCGCCTATGGCGTGATCTGCCCGATGGTGAACACCCCGCAGGAAGCCGCCGCCCTGGTGCAGTACTGCAAGTACCCGCCGCAGGGCACGCGCTCCAACGGCCCGATCCGCGCCGGCGTCTACGGGGAGGCCGGCGGCTACCAGACCACCGCCAATGACAACATCCTCGTCATCCCGATGATCGAGACGAAGACCGCGATCGAGAACATCGAGGCGATCCTCGACGTCCCCGGGATCGACGCGATCTATGTCGGCCCCTCCGACCTCTGCTTCTCCTACGGGCTGACGCCGAAGCTGGATGTGGAGGACCCATTCGTCCTCGGGATCTACGAGAAGCTGCTGAAGGAGACCAGCAAGCGCGGCATCGCGGCCGGGCTGCACAACGGCACCCCGGCCTATGCCAACCGCATGATCCAGATGGGCTTCAAGCTGGTGACGATCAGCAACGAGGTCGGGCTGATGGTCAATGCCGCCAAGGCGGCGGTGAAGGAAGCCCGCGGCGGCTGAACGCCCCGGCCCGGGCGCCGGGGATCGCCCCGGCGCGGCGGCCGACCCTGCGGCGGCGAGGGCGGGGTCTGGACGATGGCCCACACCGGGGAGCGGCAGGCCGGAGCTTCCGGCCGGCCGTTCCGGCTCCGGCGGCCGGTAACCTTCTGGCAAGAAATGTGACGCCGGCGGCCGGTCCGATCCGTGCTGGTTTGGTATTCTGATAATCGCCGGATGCCCGCTGCGGGCCCGTCCGGCCTGCGGCGGTCCTGCCGGCCTGGACCGACCGGAATCGCGCCGCTGGCCCTCCCGGCCCGTGGCGGCCCGGTCATCCCTGGAGCGGCCGGATTCATGCCGCGGGCCGTTCCGGCCTTCGGCGATCTGGTCATTCATGGAGCGACCGGCTTCACGCCTTCGGCCGTTCCGGCCTTCGGCGATCTGGTCTAAGGACACGCCATGCGCACGCGCCACCGCCCTCTGCCCCTCGCCTTTGCCACGCTCGCGCTCGGCCTGCTCTCGGGCTGCGGTCCGGAGACGCAGCGCACCTTCGGCTTCACCCGTGACGCGCCGGACGAATTCCAGGTGACCACCCGCGCGCCGCTGTCCATGCCGCCCGCGCTCGGCGAACTGCCGGCGCCGCGCCCCGGCGCCGCCCGGCCGCAGGAACTCTCCTCGCGCCTCGCCGCCGAATCCACCCTGGTGCCGGGCGCCGCCCTCGGCGGTGCCGCCGCGCCGGCCCGGCCAAGCTCGGGCGAGAGCGCCTTCCTCTCCCAGGCCGGCAGGCCGGTCGGCTCCGACATCCGGCGTCGGGTGGATGAGGAGAGCCTGAGGCTCAACCAGACGGATCGCGGCCTGGCCGACCGGCTGATCTTCTGGCGGGCGCCGGAGCCGCCGGGCACCCCGCTCGATGCCCGCCGGGAGTCCCAGCGGCTGCGGGAGAATGCCGCGCTGGGCCGTGAGGCGACGGAAGGCGAGACGCCGATCATCCAGCGCAGCCAGAGCGGCAACCCGATCACCCGGCTGTTCGAGAGCATCTTCTGACCCGGCGGTGGCGGTCGCGCGGCGCCTCGCCCGAACCGGTGCGCAGGGCAGGGGCGGCCTGACCGGGGCCCGGACCGGGCCCGCCGGACCGCGCCGGTCCCGTCATGGCGGCAACGGCCGATCGGGGCTGCCCGGCGGCGGCGCCGGGGGGCCTGACCCGGCCCGACCCTCCCGGCCTCGTCCCGGACCTTCGGGCCATGGCATGACCGCCCGCCGCATGGCGCATTTGCGCTCCCCCCGCTCCGCCCCACATGCTGAGGCATGCCCGACGTGACCCGCCGCACCGCCATCGCCTCGGCCGCCGCCCTGCCGGTCGCCCTTTCGCTGAGCCCGGCCGAGGGGCTCGCCACCCCCGCCGTCCAGCCCTCGCCGGAGGACAAGGCCAAGCTGGCCGGCGACCGCCCGCTCTTCGGGGCCACCAGCTGGACCCTGCCGAACGGCCTCCGCGTGGTGCTGGCCGAGACCCGCCGGGTGCCGGTGGTTGGGCATTACCTCTTCTATGCCGCGGGCTCGGGCGAGGACCCGGCCGGCCGCTCCGGCACCGCGCATTTCCTCGAGCACATGATGTTCAAGGGCAGCCGGAACGTCCCGCCCGGCCAGCTCTCGCTCGTGGTCGCGCGGGAAGGCGGGCAGGACAACGCCTTCACCTCGCGCGATGTCACCGCCTATCACCAGACCGTCGAGGCCTCCCGCCTGCCCCTCGTCATGCGGATGGAGGCGGACCGCTTCGCCCATCCGCTGCTGCCGCCGGACACGCTGGAGGCCGAGCGGCAGGTGATCCTGGAGGAGCGCCGCCAGCGCACCGACAGCAACCCGCGCGCCCGCTTCTGGGAAGCCTTCGAGGCCGGGCTCTGGGGCCCGCAGCACTGGCGCGGCCGGCCGATCATCGGCTGGGAGGATGAGATCCGGGCGATCACGCTGCAGGACCTCCGCGATTTCTATGACTACCGCTACGCCCCCGGGAATGCCGTGCTGGTCGTCACCGGCGATGCGCGGGAGGCGGAGGTGCGCCGCCTGGCGGAGGAGCTCTATGGCGACGTGCCGAGCCGGCCCGTCGCCACGCGGGACCGTGCCGCCCCGGCGCCGCGGGCGGCCGAGGCGCGGGTGATCCGCCACGATGCCGCGGTGCGGGAGGCGAGCTTCCTGCGCGCCGCCATGGCGCCGTCCCTGACCTTCGGCGACCGGAACCAGGCCTGGGCGCTGGAGGTGCTGGCGCATCTGCTCGGCGGCGGCCAGGGCAGCCGGCTGCACAAGGCGCTGGTCGAGACCGGCCTCGCCGTCGCCGCCAACGCCTCCTATGACGGCGAATCGGTGGGGGCGACCGCCTTCACCCTCTCCGCCACCCCCCGGCCGGGCGTCGAGCCGGCGAAGCTGGAGGCGGCGGTGGACGAGGTGGTGGCCCGGCTGCTGCAGGATGGCCCGAGCGAGGCCGAGCTGGCCCGCTCCACCCGCCAGATCACCGCCGGCGCGGTGCTGGCGCTGGACGGCATCGGCGCCGCGCCGCGCATGCTGGGCTCGGCGCTCGCCTCCGGCCTGCCGCTCGAGCTGGTGGAGTTCTGGCCGCGGCACCTCCGCGCCGTGACCCTGCCGCAGGTGACGGAGGCGGCGCGCGCCGTGCTGGCCGAGGCGCCGGCCACCACCGGCTGGCTGCTGCCCGAAGGCACCCGGGCGCCGGAGCGCCGGATATGAGCGGCTCCCAGGGTTTCTCCCTCCCGATCCAGGTCGTGGAGGCGCATGGCGTCACCGCCTGGCTGGTCGAGGACCATGCCGTCCCGGTCGTCTCCCTCTCCTGGTCCTGGCGCGGCGGCGCCGCGCTCGACCCGCAGGGGGAGGAGGGGGCGGCCGCCATGGCCGCCGCCCTGCTGACCGAGGGCGCCGGGCCGCTGCGGGCGCCCGATTTCGCCGATGCGCTGCGCAACGAGGCGATCAGCCTCTCCTTCGGGGCGGACCGCGACAATTTCGAGGGCGGCTTCCGGGCGCTGGCCGATGTCCTGCCGGAGGCGGTGCGCCTCGCCCGCCTCGCCATGACGGAGCCGCGGCTCGACCCGGAGGCGGTGGAGCGGGTGCGGGCGCGCGCCGTCGCCGCCGCCCGCCGGGCACTGGAGACGCCGCGCGGCCAGGCCGGCCGCGCCTTCTGGGCGAATGCCTTCCCCGACCATCCGGCCGGCCGCCCCTCGACCGGCACGGCGGAGAGCCTGGCGGCGCTGCCGCCCACCGCGATCCGCGCCGCGATCGAGCGGCAGATCCGGCGGGAGGGGCTGCTGGTCGCCGCCGCCGGCGCCATCACGCCCGAGGCGCTGCGGACCCTGCTGGGCGAGGTCTTCGCCGGGCTCCCGGCCGGCGCGCCGCCCAACGCCCCGCCGCTGCCGCCCTTCCGCTCCTTCGGCCAGCAGGTCGTCCCCTTCGCCTCCCCGCAATCCGCCGTGGTCTTCGGGCAGGAGGGGCTGTCGGCGCAGGACCCGGACTGGGAAGCGACGCAGGTGGTGCTGCGGATCCTGGCCGGCGGCGGTTTCGCCTCCCGCCTCATGCAGTCGGTGCGGGAGCAGCGCGGCCTCGCCTATGGCATCGGCGCCGGGCTGGATGTGATGTTCCGCCGGGGGATCGTGGTGGGATCGGTGGCGACCGAGAATGCCCGTGTCGCCGAGACCCTCTCGGTCACCCGCGAGGAATGGCGGCGCATGGCGGCCGAGGGGCCGACCGAGGCGGAGCGGGAGGATGCGGTCGCCTTCCTCACCGGCTCCCTGCCCCTGCAATTCACCGACAGCCGGCGGGTCGCGGATTCCCTGCTGACGCTGCGGCAGAATGACCGGCCGGTGGACTGGCTGACCGGCCGGGCGGCGCGGCTCCGCGCGATCCCGACCGAGCGGCTGGCACGGGTCGCGGCGCGGGTGCTGGCGCCGGACACGCTCTCGGCGGTGGTGGCGGGGCAGCCGGTCGGGCTGTAGAGCGGCCGGCCCAGGGGCGTGGGTCTGCGGTGCCCCCGGGCGTGGCCTGCCCGCCCGGGCTGCCACGCCTGTGATCCCGGCGCGCGATGCCGGTCCGAGCCGCCGGTTTCCGCTCCCCGCCGATCCGGTCTATTCCTGCCTTAGGCAGGCGGAGACAGGGTGATGGCAGAGGCACCGGGACGCGACCTCGCAGCCGCCTGGGCGGCAGTGGAACGGCTGGCGCGATCACCGCGCCCCGACGGCAGCGCGCCGGCCTCCATCCGCCCGCTCTTCGCGGCCGATCCCGACCGCTTCGCCCGTTTCTCCTGGTCCGCCGACGGGCTGCTGCTCGACCTCTCCAAGACCGCGCTGAACGCGGAGGCGCTGGCCGCCCTGCTGGCGCTCGCCCGGGCGGCCGACCTTGCCGGCCGGCGCGACGCCATGGCACGCGGCGAGGCGATCAACGCGACCGAGCGCCGCGCCGTGCTGCACCTGGCGCTGCGCGCCCCGCCCGAGGCCGGCTTCCGGGCCGGGGCGGAGGATGTCGCCGCCGAGGTCGCGGAGGTGCTGGCCCGCATGCGGGAATTCTGCGCCGGGGTGCATGGCGGCACCATCCTGGGCGCGACCGGCGAGCGCTTCACCGATGTGGTGAATATCGGCATCGGCGGCTCCGATCTCGGCCCGGCCATGGTGACGCGGGCGCTCTGGACGCCGGGCTGCCCGCTCCGCGCCCGTTACCTCGGCAATGTCGATGCGCATGCCTGGGAGGCGCTGCGGCCGAAGCTCGACCCGGCCCGCACCCTGGTGCTGGTGGCGTCCAAGACCTTCACCACCCAGGAGACCATGACCAATGCCGCGCTGGTCCGCGGCTGGCTGCGGGACGCGCTGGGCCAAGGGGGAGAGGAGGGGGCGGGGCGGCACCTCGCCGCGCTCTCGACCAACCTCAAGGCCACGGCGGAGTTCGGCATCGCGCCGGAGCGGGTCTTCCCCTTCCGCGACTGGGTGGGCGGGCGATTCTCCCTCTGGTCGGCGATCGGCCTCTCCATCGCCCTCGCCCTGGGCTGGGACGCCTTCGCCCGGCTGCTGGCCGGGGCACGGGCCATGGACGAGCATTTCCTCACCACGCCGCTCGAGCGCAACCTGCCGGTGCTGCTGGCGCTCGCCGAGGTGTGGCACGTGAACGGCCTCGGCTACCCCGCCCGCGCCGTGCTTCCCTATGACCAGCGCCTGGCGCGGCTGCCGGCGCATCTCCAGCAGGTGGAGATGGAGAGCCTCGGCAAGCGGGTGACGCTGGACGGGGCGCCGGTCGGCCGGGCGACCGGCCCGGTGGTCTTCGGCGAGCCGGGGACGGATGCGCAGCACAGCTTCATGCAGCTGATCCACCAGGGCACCACCCCGGTGCCCTGCGACATCATCCTGGTGGCCCGGCCGGACCACGACCATGCCGACAGCCACCGCAAGCTGCTGGCCAATGGCCTCGCCCAGGCCGAGGCGCTGATGCGCGGAAAGGAGGCCGCGGCGGTCGAGGCGGAGATGCAGGCCGCCGGCACCGACCCGGCCGAGATCGCCCGCCTGCTGCCGCACCGCGTCTTCCCCGGCGACCGGCCGAGCGCGGCGATCCTGCTGCCGCATCTGGACCCCTTCACCCTCGGCCAGCTCATCGCCCTGTATGAGCACAAGGTGTTCAGCCTCGGCGCGCTCTGGGGCATCAATGCCTTCGACCAGTGGGGGGTGGAGCTCGGCAAGCAGCTTGCCGGGCCGATCCTGCGGGCGCTGGAGGCGGGCGCGCCGAAACACGGCGCACATGACGGCTCGACCGAGGGGCTGCTGCGCGCCATATGCGCGGCATGGAACGCCGCCTGAGCCTGCCGCCGCCTGCCCGGTCCTGTCCGGGGGCCTGAGCATGCCCATCCGCCTCCTCTCCGAGACCACCGCCAACCGCATCGCCGCCGGCGAGGTGGTGGAGCGGCCGGCCGCGGTGGTGAAGGAGCTGGTGGAGAACGCGCTGGATGCCGGCGCCACCCGCATCGCCGTCACCCTGGAAGGCGGCGGGATCGAGCGGGTGATGGTGGAGGATGACGGCGCCGGCATGGGGCCGGCCGATCTCGAACTCGCCGTCGAGCGGCACGCCACCTCCAAGCTGCCCGAGGAGGCGATGCTCTTCCGCATCGCGACCCTCGGCTTCCGCGGCGAGGCGCTGCCCTCGATCGGCGCCGTGGCGCGCCTGACCCTCACCACCCGGCCGCGGGAGGGCGACGCCCATGCGCTGACCGTCGAGGGCGGCCGCAAGGGGGCGGTCACGCCGGCTGCCGGCGCGCCTGGCACGCGGGTCGAGATGCGCGACCTCTTCTATGCCGTGCCGGCCCGCCGCAAATTCCTCAAAAGCCCGCGCGCCGAGGCCGATGCGGCGGTGGAGGCGGTGCGCCGCCTGGCGCTCGCCTGGCCGGAAGTGGGGTTCCGCGTCACCGTCGAGGGGCGGGAGGTGCTGACCCTGCTGCCGCAGGAGCGGGAGGCACGGCTGCATGCCCTGCTCGGCCCGGATTTCGCCGCCGCCGCCTTGCCGGTCGGGGCCGAGGCGGGCGGGCTCTCGCTCGCGGGCCTTGCCGCCCAGCCGGCCTATACGCGCGCCACGGGGATCGAGCAGCATCTGGTGGTGAACCGCCGCCCCGTCCGCGACCCGATCCTGCGCACCGCCCTCCGCGTCGCCTATCGCGACCTGATCGCCGCCGGGCGGCACCCAGTCGCCGCCCTCTTCCTCGACCTGCCGCCCGAGGCGGTGGACGTGAATGTCCATCCGATGAAGACGGAGCTGCGCTTCCGCGAGGAAGCATCGGTGCGCGGGTTGCTGATCAGCGCGCTGCGCCGCGCCCTCTCGGCCGGGGCGGGGGAGGCGGTGCCGGCGCCCGCCCTGACGCAGTACCGCCCGAGTCCCGGTGGTTGGTCCGGCTGGCGCCCGCGCGCCCCGGCGCCGCTGCCGCCGGGGGCCGCCGCCCTCGGCCTGGCCGATGCCCAGCTCGCCCTGGCCCCCACCGCCCTGCCGCAGGCCGCGCCGGCGGCGCTGCCGCTCGGCTTCGCCCCGCCGAGGCCCCTGGTGGCGCCCACGCCGCCGGGTGGATCGGGCGAGGCAATCCCCGATTCCCTGCCAGGGCCGGGCGGCGAATCCGAGGGGGACTACCCGCTGGGCCGCGCCCTCGCCCAGCTGCTCGACACCTACATCCTGGCCGAGGCGCCGGATGGCGCGCTGATCCTGGTGGACCAGCACGCCGCGCACGAGCGGTTAACGCATGAGGCGCTGCGCGCCCAGCTGGTCGAGGGCGGGGTGCGGGCCCAGCCGCTGCTGCTGCCGGCGGTGGTGGACCTTTCCCCCGCCGATGCCGCCCGGCTGCTCGGCTTCGCCGCGCCGCTCGCCCGGCTCGGGCTGGAGATCGAGGGGTTCGGCCCGGGGGCGGTGCTGGTGCGGGCCCTGCCGGCGCTGCTCGGCCCGGCCGATCCGGCGCCGCTGCTGCGCGACCTGGCGGAGGAACTAGCCGAATGCGACGAGGCCCTGGCGCTGGAGCGGCGGCTGGACGCGGCGGTGGCGCGGCTGGCCTGTCATGGCTCGGTGCGGGCGGGACGGCGGCTCACGCCGCCCGAGATGGATGCGCTGCTGCGGCAGATGGAGGCGACGCCGCGCGCCGCGACCTGCAGCCATGGCCGGCCGACCTTTCTCCGGCTCGACGCGGCGGCGCTGGAACGGCTCTTCGGTCGGCGCTGAGGCTTGGCGGAGGAGGCCCGCGGCCCGGCCGGCCCGCAGACGCCGCCGGAGCCACCGATCCAGTTGGAAAAGGCCGTGGCCGCCTTCCACCCGCTCGCGGCTGCGGGCAGGCTGTGGCCATGACCCGTGCCAGGATCGTCCGCCCGGACGAAGGACCGGAAGGGCTGGTCCGTCATGCCGCGCCGGAGCGCGGCCTGCGGGGAGAGGCCCGATGAGCGCCGCCCCCTCCGCCCGGGAGGCGCTGCGGCAGGCGACGGAGGCCGCCCACCTGCGGCTGCATGCCTTGCCGGCGCTGCAGGCGCTGGCCGAGGGGCGCCTCACGCGGGAGGACTATATCGCCCTGCTGCGGCGGCTGCTCGGCTTCCACCGGGCGGCGGAGGCGGCGCTGGACGCTGCTCCCTCCCTCGCGCCTTGGGGCATCACGCTCGCGGAGCGCCGGCGGGCCCCGCTGATCGAGGCCGATCTCGCGGCGCTAGGTGCCGCGCCGATACCGCTCGGCACGGCGCCGCTGCCGGTGCTCGACACGGCCGCGCGGGCGCTCGGCTGCCTCTATGTGACCGAGGGCTCGACGCTCGGCGGCCGGCAACTCGCCCGGGTGCTGGATGGGCTGCTGCCGGAGGGGGAGGCGGGCAGGCGCTTCCTGCTGGGCCATGGGCCGCGGCATGGCGCGATGTGGCGCGACTGTTGCGCGGCGCTGGAGCGCTGCGGGGCGGAGCCGGCGCGGCGGGCGGAGATGCTGGCGGCAGCGGCGGCGACCTTCCTCGCCTTCGAGGCCTGGTTCTCGCCGCCGGACGCGGACCGGACGGCAGGGGTGGCCCTTCCGCCCGCCGGCGGGTAGAGAGCGAGGCCATGCCGCGCTTCCCGCTCCGCGCCCGACTCCTCGCCCTGCCGCTGTCCGTGCTGCTGGCCGGCCCGCTCCTCGCACCGCCCGCTGCGGCGCAGCGCTCGCCGCAACCCCAGGGGGCGGCGCAAGGGGCGGCGCAAGGGGCAGCGCAGGCCAACCGCATCGTCGCCGTGGTGAACGGGGAAGTGGTGAGCCGCGCCGATGTGGTCGGCCGCGCCCGGCTCTTCGCGCTGAATGCCGGCATCGCCGTGGCGCCGGAGGCGCTGGATCGCCTGGCGCCCCAGGTCACCCGCCTGCTGGTGGATGAGCGGCTGCGGATGCAGGAGGTGCAGCGGCGGCGCATTCCGGTGACCGATGCCGATATCGCCGAGGCCATCGCCGAACTGGAGAAGCGCAACAACCTGCCCGCCGGCGCGCTCCGGGCGCAGCTTGCCCAGACCGGCGTCGCGCCGCGCGTGCTCTATGACCAGATCCGCACCCAGCTCGGCTGGGGCCGGCTGCTGCGGCAGCAGCTCGGCCCGAATGCCGAGCCGTCCGAGGCGGAGGTGCAGGAGGTGCTGCGCAGCCACCAGGCGCGGATCGGCCAGCCGGAATACCTGGTTTCCGAGATCTTCATCCCGGTGGACGACCCCTCGGCCGAGCCGGAGGTGCGCCGCTTCGTCGAGGATGTGATCGGCCAGCTCCGGCGCGGGACGCCCTTCCCGATCGCCGCCACCCAGTTCAGCCAGGCGCAATCGGCGCTGCAGGGCGGCGACATGGGCTGGGTGCGGAGGGATGAGGTGGACCCCGAGGTCGCCTCGGTGGTCGAGCGCATGCCACCCGGCGCCATCAGCAACCCGATCCGGGTGCCCGGCGGCTTCCAGATCGTGGCGCTGCGGCAGAAGCGGGAGAGCGGGCGGGACATCGCCACCCTCCTCACCCTGCGGCAGACCTTCTTTCCCTTTGCCGGCGCGCTCGACCCGAATGCGCCGACCCAGCAGCAGCGTGACCAGGTGGACAAGGCGCAGCGCCTTTCGACCACGGCGCGGAGCTGCCAGGCGATGGAAGCGGCAGGGCGGGGCGGCGACCGGGTGAGCGATCCGGGCCAGATCCGGCTGGAGACGGTGAACCCGCCGGAGCTGCGGAGCCTGCTGGCGAGCCTCTCGCCCGGCAAGGCCTCCCAGCCCATCCTGACGCCGGACGGCGTGCTGGTGATGATGGTCTGCTCGCGCGAGCAGCGGAACCTGGCGGAGCTGACGGCCGACCAGGCGCGGCAGCAGATCCTGCGCGACCGGGTGGAGAATCTCTCCCGCCAGCTCCAGCGCGACCTGCGCCGGCGCGCCCAGATCGAGATGCGCAGCTGAGCGAGCCGGCCCTTCCCAGCCTGCGGGAGACCATCGCCCGGCACGGGCTGGATGCGCGCAAGTCGCTCGGCCAGCATTTCCTGCTGGACGAGGTACTGTGCCGGCGCATCGCGGCCCTGGCGGGCGACCTCGCGGGGCGGCAGGTGCTGGAGGTGGGGCCGGGCCCGGGCGGCCTGACCCGCGCCCTGCTGGCCTCGCCCGCCGCGGCGGTGACGGCGGTGGAGCTCGACCGGCGGGCGGTCGCCGCTCTGGCGGAGCTGGAGGCGGCCCATCCCGGGCGGCTTTGGGTGATCGAGGCCGACGCGCTGACCATCGACCCGGCAAGCCTGCTGCCGGCGCCGCGGAAAATTATCGCCAACCTGCCTTACAACGTGGCGACCCCCCTGCTGGTCGGCTGGCTGCGCGGCGCCGCGGCGCTGGAGGGCATGGCGCTCATGTTCCAGCAGGAGGTCGCCGAGCGTATCTGCGCCGCGCCGGACACCGAGGCTTATGGGCGGCTCGCGGTGCTGTCCCAGTGGCGCTGCCGCTGCACCCTGCTGCTGCGCCTGCCGCCTGGCGCCTTCAGCCCGCCCCCCAAGGTCTGGTCCGCCGTGGTCGGCTTCGTGCCGCATCCCGAGGACCCGGGGGAGGCGCTGTTCCGGGCGATGGAACGCCTGACGGCCGCGGCCTTCGGCCAGCGGCGGAAGATGCTGCGCGGGGCGCTGAAGTCGCTCGGCGATGCCGAGGGGCTGCTGGCGGCGGCCGGGATCGAGGGGCAGCGCCGGGCGGAGACGCTGACGGTGGCGGAGTTCGACCGGATGGCGCGGGCGCTGCTGGGGCGGACCGGGGGCGGGGGATAGAGCAGATCGCGGAAGGCCGTGAACGACCGGACGCCTGCCTCTGCCCGAAAAACAAAACGCGGCAGCGGATTGCCGTTCAGTCTTGAACGCATTCCGCTGTCGCGCGGTGCCGCACCCACCTTCCCGTCAGGCCGGCGGGCCTTGGCCCTCTCGCGCGCCATGGCGGGCAGGATCTGGCAGGAGGCGGCGCGGCCCTTGTCCCAAGCAACTCTTTGATTTGGCCGCCCGCTGCCTTATCTCCCCCTCAGCGAAAGGCCGGGCGCCCCCCAGGCCCCCCAATACGGCCCCGGAATCCCCATGCCCGATACCCCGCTCGACCGCATCCGCAACTTCTCCATCATCGCCCATATCGACCACGGGAAATCCACCCTGGCCGACCGGCTCATCCAGAACACCGGCACCGTCGCGGCCCGGGAGATGAAGGAGCAGCTGCTCGACAACATGGAGATCGAGCGGGAGCGCGGCATCACCATCAAGGCCCAGACCGTGCGCCTGGCCTACAAGGCCAAGGATGGGGAGACCTACATCCTCAACCTGATGGACACGCCCGGCCATGTGGATTTCGCCTATGAGGTGAGCCGCAGCCTGGCGGCCTGCGAGGGCAGCCTGCTGGTGGTGGACGCCTCCCAGGGGGTCGAGGCGCAGACCCTGGCGAATGTCTACCAGGCGCTGGACGCCAACCACGAGATCGTCCCGGTCCTCAACAAGATCGACCTGCCGGCCGCCGAGCCGGAGCGGGTGAAGCAGCAGATCGAGGACGTGATCGGTCTTGACGCCTCCGACGCGGTCGAGATCAGCGCCAAGACCGGGCTGAACATCGAGGGCGTGCTGGAGGCGATCGTGGCCCGCCTGCCGCCGCCGAAGGGCAATGCCTCCGCCACCACCAAGGCGCTGCTGGTCGATAGCTGGTACGACGCCTATCTTGGCGTGGTCGTGCTGGTGCGCATCAAGGACGGCCATCTGCGGAAGGGCCAGAAGATCCGCATGATGTCGAACGGCGCCGTCCACACCATCGAGCAGGTGGGCGTCTTCACCCCGAAGATGGTGGCGGTCGAGAGCCTCGGGCCGGGCGAGATGGGCTATGTCACCGCCGCCATCAAGACGGTGGCGGACACCAATGTCGGCGACACCATCACCGACGACCGCAACCCGGCGACCGAGCCGCTGCCGGGCTTCAAGCCCAGCATTCCCGTGGTCTGGTGCGGCCTCTATCCCGTGGATGCCGATGATTTCGAGAAGCTGCGCGAATCCCTGGGCAAGCTCCGCCTGAACGACAGCAGCTTCCACTACGAGGCGGAGACCTCCGCCGCGCTCGGCTTCGGCTATCGCTGCGGCTTCCTCGGCCTGCTGCATCTGGAGATCGTGCAGGAGCGGCTGAGCCGCGAGTTCGACCTCGACCTGATCGCGACCGCGCCCAGCGTGGTCTACAAGATCACCAAGACGAACGGCGAGACGATGGACCTGCACAACCCGGCCGACATGCCGGATGGCAGCATCATCGACAGCATCGAGGAGCCCTGGATCAAGGCCACCATCATGGTGCCGGACGACTATCTTGGCGCCGTGCTGACGCTGTGCAACGAGCGCCGCGGCCAGCAGGTGGAACTGACCTATGTCGGCAGCCGCGCCATGGCCGTGTATCGCCTGCCGCTGAATGAGGTGGTCTTCGACTTCTATGACCGGCTGAAGTCCGTCTCCCGCGGCTATGCCAGCTTCGACTACCAGATGGACGGCTACGAGCCGGGCGACCTGGTCAAGATCTCCATCCTGGTGAACAACGAGCCGGTGGATGCGCTGAGCTTCATGGCGCATCGCAGCCAGGCGGAGCGGCGCGGCCGCTCCATCTGCGAGAAGCTGAAGGAACTGATCCCCCGCCAGCTCTTCAAGATCCCGATCCAGGCGGCGATCGGCGGCCGGGTCATCGCGCGCGAGACCATCAGCGCCCTGTCCAAGGACGTCACCGCCAAATGCTATGGCGGCGACATCAGCCGCAAGCGCAAGCTGCTCGAGAAGCAGAAGGAGGGCAAGAAGCGCATGCGGCAGTTCGGCAAGGTCGAGATCCCGCAGAGCGCCTTCATTGCCGCCCTGAAGATGGACGCCTGATCCCTGGCTCATGACGTCCCGCTCTGCGGCCCGCGCGCGCGAAGGCGCGCCGCGGTCAGGGACGCGACGCCATGGCCCGGAGGGGCGCCGGCCTTCGAGGCATGACAGGCGTCAGCCTGTCATGCGCCAGGTATGATACGAGATCCGGCTGATCAGCACGAAAGCGGCTCTGGCACCCGGACGGCGGCGCCCCGGCACGCTGAGCCGATCAGCCGGATCCGGTATGATACCCGCCCGCATAAGTCCTGATCTGCAGCCGCCGCAGGCGGCTGAGCGCCCGAACGGGCGCCGCGCCAAGTGGCGCGTAGCCAAGCCGCAGAGCGGCGCCGGCGACTGAGGCCGCATAAATGGGTCAACATTTATGCGGGACGGTATGAAGCCTCATCCGCGGCGCGGCCCGGCAGGACGGGCCGCGCGCGTCCTCGACGGCAAGACACCCGGCAAGGTCGCCCGCTGAACGCCTGAGGACGCGTCACACTCTTGCCAGCGTGAAGCCGCATGGCCGTGCAGGACGCGAAGGCATCGCAGCGGCTCGCCTCATCGCTGACACCGCTGATGAGGCTTCGCGACCAGGCAGCTAAGCCTCGCAGCCCTCGTCGCGCAGCAGGCTCTCGACCATCGCCGGCGGCACATCGCCCGCGGTATAGGCCTCGCCCGGGCCGCGCAGCAGGACGAAGCGCAGGGCGCCGTCGCGCACCTTCTTGTCCTTGCGCATCCGCCCCATCAGCGCGGCGGTCGAGAATGTCCGCGGCAGGTCGCGGATGCGGGCCGGTATGCCGCAGGCCTGGAGGTGGGAGATGACGCGCCCCGGCAGTTCCTGGCTGCACTGGCCGAGCCGGGCCGAGAGGCTGGCTGCGAGGCCGAGACCCACCCCCACCGCCTCGCCATGCAGCAGCATGCCGCCGTAGCCGCACTCCGCCTCCAGCGCATGGCCGAAGGTGTGGCCGAGGTTGAGCAGGGCGCGGCCGCCCTCGGGGCTCTCCTCCCGCTCATCGCCCGCGACCACCGCGGCCTTCAGCCGGCAGCTCTCCAGCACCGCATGCGCCTGGGCCGCGGCATCGCCCGCGACCAGCGCCGTGCCGTTCGCCTCACACCAGCGCCAGAGCGTCTCGCCCGAGAGCAGCCCGTGCTTCGCCACCTCGGCATAGCCCGCCCGCAGCTCCCGCGGCGGCAGGGTGCGGAGCGTCGCGGTATCGGCCAGCACGATGCGCGGCTGGTGGAAGGCGCCGACCAGGTTCTTGCCAAGCGCGAGGTTCACGCCGGTCTTGCCGCCGACGCTGGAATCGACCTGCGCCAGCAGCGTGGTCGGCACCTGCACGAAGGGCAGGCCGCGCAGCGCGACCGCGGCCGCGAAGCCGGCGAGGTCGCCGACCACGCCGCCGCCGAGGGCAATGACGGCGGTGCGGCGATCCGCACCCGCGGCCAGCATCCGCTCCAGCACCGATTGCAGAACGGAGAAATCCTTGCTCGCCTCGCCGGGCGGCACCGCGATCTCGGCCAGCGTCGCGAAGCCCGCCTCCTCCAGCCCCGCCCGCAGCGCCGGCAGGTGCAGCGGCGCCACCGTCTCGTCCGTCACCACCACCACGCGCCGCGCCGGCAGCACCGGCGCCAGCAGCGCCCCGGCGCGCTCCAGCAGCCCGTCCCCCACCACGATGTCGTAGCTGCGCTCGCCCAGCGTCACCGGCAGCCGGGCCGGGGGCTGCCAGGCCTCCAGCGCCTCCTGCACCCGGCGGGTGGTCGTCTCGGGGCTTTCATCGCTGCACTGGATCACGAGATCGGCCTCGGCATACAGGGGGTGGCGCGCCGTCATCAGCCGCTGGAGCACCTCCGCGGGGTCGGCATGAAGGAACATCGGCCGGTGGTCGCGCCCGGCGACGCGCTTCAGCAGCGTCGGCAGCCGGCAGCGCAGCCAGACCGTGACAGCGCCCGAGGCGCGGATGGCGGCCCGCGTCCGGGCATCGGCATAGGCGCCGCCGCCGGTCGCCAGCACCACCGGCGGGCCGGCCAGCAGCCGGCTGATCACCCGCCGCTCGCCATCGCGGAAATGCGGCTCCCCGTAGCGGGAGAAGATCTCGGTGATCGGCAGGCCGGCCGCCGCCTCGATCTCGGTATCCGCATCCAGGAAGGGCAGGCCGAGCCGCAGCGACAGCCGCCGCCCGATCGAGGACTTGCCCGAGCCCGGCATGCCGACGAGCACGATGCTCCGCCCCTGCAGCCAGGGAGCGGGCCGCAGGGCGGGCCCCGGCGCGGGGCCGGTCCAGGCGGCCGCCCCGGGGGCGGCGGGCGCGACGGCGGCCGGGGCGGAGGATGCGGCGGACGATGCGCAGGCGATAGCGTTGTTGCGTGACACGGTGCCGGAGGCTAGCACACCGCCGCCTTTGCGCGAGGACCCTGCCCGCAATGTTCCGTCGGCCCATTCTGCTGCTCGCCGCGATCCTGATTGCCCTGGTCGCGGTGGGAATGCTCGCCGTCGGGGCCTTCCCCCCCTCGGTCGAGCCGAAGCCGGTCGAGCGGGTGGTGCCGAACGACCGCTTCCAGACCCGCTGAGGCCGGGATTTGGCCGCCCGGCACCTCGAGGCCTTCCTGGAGATGCTGGCGGCGGAGCGTGGCGCCGCCCGCAACACGCTGGCCGCCTATGGCGCCGACCTGCAGGATTTCTTCGACTTCTGTGACCGGCAGGGCACGCCGCCCGCGGGGGCCGGGACCGAGACCCTGCGGGCCTATCTGCGCCGGCTGAGCGATCTCGGCCTGCGGCCGCGGACGGCGGCGCGGCGGCTCTCCTCCCTGCGCCAGTTCTTCCGCTTCCTGGCGCGGGAGGGGGTGCGGGCGGACGACCCGACCGAGCTGCTGGAGGGCCCGAAACCGGCGCCCAGCCTGCCCAAAGCGATCACCGAGGCGGAGGTGGAGGCGCTGCTGGCCGGCGCCGCGACCCTGCCGGGCCATCGCGGCCAGCAGGCGGCGGCGGCGATCGAACTGCTCTACTGCTCCGGCCTGCGTGCCAGCGAACTGGTGGCGCTGCCCGCCTCGGCCCTGCGGCCGGACGCGCCGCTGGTGGCGGTGCGCGGCAAGGGCGGGCGGGAGCGGCTGGTGCCGATCTCGAACCGGGCGCGGGCGGCGGCGACCGCGGCGCGCGAGGCGCTGGCGGAGACGGGCCGGGCCTCCGCGACTGGCGCGCGGGCGCAGCGCTGGCTCTTTCCCTCGCGCGCGGCCAATGGCCACATGACCCGCCAGGCGCTCGGGCTGCTGCTGAAGGATGCGGCGCTGGCCGCCGGCATCGACCCCGAGCGGGTGAGCCCGCATGTCCTGCGCCACTCCTTCGCCAGCCACCTGCTCGGGCGGGGGGCGGATCTGCGCAGCCTGCAATTGCTGCTGGGGCATGCGGACATCGCCACCACGCAGATCTACACCAAGGTGCTGGAGGAGCGGCTCAGGGCGCTGGTGGAGGCGCATCACCCGCTGGCCGACCAGGGCCGGGAGGACCCGGCCGCCAGGGCGGAACCCGGCCCGGAGCGGTAGGCGCTCACTCCCTCACCGCCGCCAGCGAATAGGCCAGCGGCAGCCAGGGCCGGCCCGGCCAGGCCCAGAGGCCGTCGGCGTCCCGCTCCAGCGTCTGGAACATCCGCCAGGTCACCCGCGGGTGCTCGTGCAGCCAGTCGAGCCGCAGCCCGGCGCCGCGCAGCGCCCCCAGCACCTCCGCGACCGGGTGCATCCAGGTCACTGTGCGGGTCTGGGTCAACCGTGCCGCGGGGTTGGCATAATCCTCCTCCTCGTCCAGGACGAGCGCGCGCGGGTCGAAATAGGGCACCAGCCAGCCGGGCATGCCCTCGATCGCGGTCGGGGCGCGGTCGTCGAAGACCAGGGCGATGGGGTGGCCCTCCGCCAGGTAGAGCCGGCCGCCGGGCTTCAGGAACCCCGCCACCACCCGCGCCCAGCCCGCGATATCCGGCAGCCAGGTCAGCGCGCCCCAGGTGACGAAGACCAGGTCGAAGCTCTCCGGCTCGGCCAGCGCCTCCGGCGCCTGGTAGAGGTCGGACTCGACGAAGCGGGCACGGTCGGCGAGGCCCAGCTCCCCCGCCAGCGCGCGCGCCGCCTCAATGCCGGCGCTACAGAAGTCGAGGCCGGTCACCGCCGCCCCGCGCTGGGCGAGCGTCAGCGTGTCCTGGCCGACATGGCATTGCAGGTGCAGCACGCGGCAGCCGGCGACGGGGCCGAGCTCCGCCTCGACGATCGCGTCCAGCCGGCCCTGGCCGGCGCGCAGGGCGGTCAGGTCGTAGCCGCCGGGGGCCAGGTGGATGGCGACCCGCTCCTTCCAATGCGCCTGGTTGGTGGCGCGCCAGTCGGTCTCGGCCATGCAACGCTCCTCGCGCCGGGGTGAGCGCGCAACGCCCAGGGCCCGGCCCCGTTCGGCGCCGGCGGTGCGGCGCCCGCCAACCCCCGGCTGACCACCGTCGCCGCTTCCTCCCCTCGCGCTTTTCCGCTAACCCCGGCGCCGGGGGACCATTCCCGTGGCGCAGCAGGACCGCGCGCCGCGGCAGGGGGCCCATTCTGCCATGCCTGGCCCGCCGCCTCGGGCCACAGGGACCCGATGCGCCACTTCCTGGATTTCGAAAAACCGATCGCCGAGCTCGAGGGCAAGATCGAGGAGCTGCGCCGCACCACCGATGCCGGCGGCATCGACGTGGCGGACGAGGTGGCGAAGCTGCGCGACAAGGCGCAGGCCCTGCTGAAGAGCACCTATGCGAAGCTGACCCCCTGGCAGAAGGCCCTGGTCGCGCGCCACCCCGACCGGCCGAAATGCCTGGACTACATCCGCGCCCATATCGAGGAATGGACCCCGCTGGCCGGCGACCGGGCCTTCGCCGATGACGCGGCGGTGGTCGGTGGCCTCGGGCGCTTCCGCGGCCGGGCGGTCGCGGTGCTCGGCACCGAGAAGGGCGCGGATACCGAGAGCCGGGTGAAGCATAATTTCGGCATGGCCCGGCCGGAGGGCTACCGGAAGGCCCGCCGGATCATCGAGCTGGCCGGCCGCTTCGGCCTGCCGATCCTCTCCTTCGTGGACACCGCCGGCGCCTTCCCGGGGATCGAGGCGGAGGCGCGCGGCCAGGCCGAGGCGATCGCCCGCTCCATCGAGGCCTGCCTGGAGGCGCCGGTGCCCTTCGTGGCGACGATCATCGGGGAGGGCGGCTCGGGCGGCGCCATCGCGCTGGCCGCCGCCGACCGGGTGCTGATGCTGGAGCACAGCATCTATTCCGTGATCAGCCCGGAAGGCTGCGCCAGCATTCTCTGGCGCGATTCCGCCCAGGCGGCGACGGCGGCCGAGGCGCTGAAGCTGACCGCCGAGGATCTCCGCCGGCTGAACCTGATCGATGCCGTGGTGCCGGAGCCGATGGGCGGCGCGCATCGCGACCCGGCGGCGGCGCTGAAGGCCGTGGGCGACAAGGTCTGGGAGAGCCTGGAGCCGCTGCTGGCCCATGACGGCGCCACGCTGCGGGCGCGGCGGCGGGAGAAGTTCCTGGAGATGGGCCGCAACAGCGTGGTGTAGGCGGCGGGCGGCGCCCGCCCTGCCACCTGTTTCCCCGCTGCCCCGCCGGGGCCCGGCATGCGCTGCCCGGCCGCGCAAAAGCCGGGAACGTGGCGGGCCTGCCGGGTCCGGCCACCCCCGGTGGCCCCGGCCTTGGTCGGGCGACTGGACAAAGCCATGCCGATGCCCTCCCGTGGGGCCAGCATGCCTGCTCCCTCTTCCCCGCCCGCCGCATGAGCCCGCGCGACGCCGGCGCCCCGCCGCCCGACCCCGCGCCGCCGATGACCCCCGCCGAGCTGCGCGCCGCCTTCTTCCGCAGCTTCCCCGGCGTCGCCCCCTCCATCATCATCGCCGCCATCGACCAGACCATCGTGGCGACGGCCCTGCCGGCCATCGCCGGCAGCCTCGGCGTGGTCGAGCGCATCTCCTGGGTGGTCGTCGCCTGGCTGATCGCGGCGACCATCGCGGCGCCGGTCTTCGGCCGCCTCGGCGATGCCTTCGGCCGGCGGCGGCTGCTGATCGTGGCGCTCGGCATCCAGTCGCTGGGCGCCCTGATTTCGGCGACCGCGCCCGGCTTCCCGGCGCTGCTGGCGGGGCGGCTGCTGCAGGGCTTCGGGGGAGGCGGCCTCGCCACCCTCACCATGGCGCTGATCGCGGAGGCCGTGCCGCCGCGCGAGCGCGGCCGCTTCCAGGCCTGGATCGTCGCCTGCTTCACCACCGCCTCCTGCCTCGGCCCGCTGCTGGGCGGCTGGCTGACCGGCGCCTTCGGCTGGCGCGCGGTCTTCTGGGCCATGCTGCCGGCCAGCGCGCTCGCCTTCGGCCTGGCGCTGCGCATCCCGCCGCGGCCCGGCAGTGGCAGCGCCTTCCGCTTCGACCTGGCGGGCGTGCTGCTCTTCGCCGCCTTCGTCACGCCGGCGCTGCTGGCCTTGCAGGCGGCGCAGCGGCTGAACCTTTCCGCCCTGCCGGTGGCGCTCGGCCTCGCCGCGCTGGCCGGCCTCGCCCTGGCCCTGCTGCTGCGGCAGGAGCGGCGGGCGCGCGACCCGCTGCTGCCGCTGCCCCTGCTGGCCGAGCCCTCCATCCTCCGCAGCAACCTGCTGACCGGCTGCGCCCATGGCGCGCTGGTCGCGCTGATCACCTTCCTGCCGATCTGGCTGCAGAGCGTGCGTGGCCTCTCCCCGGCGACGGCCGGGCTGATGCTACTGCCGCTCTCGCTCGGCGGCGGCATCGGCGGGCTGACGGCGGGGCGGCTAATGACGCGGACCGGCATCGGGATGCCCATCGCGGGCATCGGCCTTGGCATCGCCGCGGCCGGGCTGCTGGCGGTGGCCTGGCTGGCGCCGGTGCTCTCGCCCGGCTGGCTTGCCGCGCTGTTCGGCCTGGTGGCGACGGGGATGGGAACCTCCTACCCCGTCTCGCAGATCACGGTGCAGGTGGCGGCGGGGCCGGCGCGGCTGGGGGCCGCGGCGGGGTCCGTGCAGTTCTCCCGGACGCTGGGGGCCGCCATCGCCACCACGCTGCTCGGCGCCCTGCTGTTCGGGACGCTGGCGGCGGGCGATGCGGGCACGGCCGATCTCTTCGCCCGGCTGGTGCGGGAGGGGCCGGCGCTGCTGCCGGCGCTGGCGGAGGCGGAGCGTTCGGCGCTGAAGGAGGGGCTGACGGGCGCCTTCCGCGCCGCCTATGGCGGTGCAGCCCTGCTGGCCGCCGCCGGAAGCTGGCTGGCCTGGCGCGTGCCGGTGCGGCGCATCTGATACCGGGCTCATGGTGTCCCGGCCCGCGGCCAGTGCCGCGCGGCCAAGGCCCGGAGGGCCGCCGGCGTCTGAGGCATGAGATTGGCTCATGACGTTCCGATCTGCGCGGGCCACCGGCCGGCGGGCGTCGGGACGTCCGCCGCCGGTGTCAGCCCTGGGCGCCGGGCGCCGCCTGCGCGGGCGCGACCGCCTCCCGCGCCAGCCGGATCGCCTCCAGCAGCACGGCCGCGTCGCCGATCTGGTTCGCCAGCAGCAGGACCAGCGCGGCATCGAGGCGGCGGGACGCGGCCTCGTCCAGCTCCCGATGCGCTCCCATCAGCGCGGCATAGAACCCGTCCGGGTCGGCCAGGCGGGGTTCGGTGGCGAGCGTCATGCGGACCTTCCCAGTGCCCGGCCATGGGCGGCGGCGATGGCGTTGGGGTCGGGGTGGCGGAAGCGGGCGGCGACATGCTGGTCGGGGCGGAGCAGCACTGCCTCCCCCGGCGCCAGGCCCCAACGGCGGGCGACCAGGCCACTGTGGTCGAAGAGCGCGCCGGTGGTCTCCGTCTCCCCCACCACCACCCGCGCCACGCCTTCCGGCACTGCCGGCGGCGGCGCGCCTTCGCCGGCCAGCGCCAGCAGGGTGAAGGCGTATCCTTCCCCTGGGCTGTGCAGGTGGCGCAGCAGCCAGCCCGGCCGGCCGCGATCCAGCATCGGGGCATCGATGGCGGGCGCACCGGGCGGCAGGGGCGTATCCTCCCCGCCCGGGGTCGAGAGCGGGCTGCCGCGCAGCAGGGCGGGGCGGGAGAGGCGGCCGGAATTCACCAGCGGCCGTGCCAGCGGATACCGCGCCGAGAGGGCCAGCACGGCATCCCGCCAGGCCCGCGCCGCCGCGTTCTTCGGCGTGATGAAATCCGTGCTGCGGGCGGAGTTGAGGATGTTCTCCTCCGCCGCCGGGATGCGCTCGGCATCGTAGCTGTCGAGCAGCGCCTCCGGCGCCTCGCCCGCCAGCAGGGCGGCCAGCTTCCAGCCGAGATTGTCAGCATCCTGCACGCCGCCATTGCCGCCGCGGGCGCCGAAGGGGCTGACCTGGTGCGCGGCATCGCCGAGGAAGAGGATGCGGCCATGGCGGAAGCGCTCCAGCCGCCGGCAGCGGAAGGTGTAGACGCTGACCCAGTCCAGCTCGAAGTGGACTTTCGGTCCCAGCATCTGCGCGACGCGGGCGCGCACCTTCTCCGGCCGCTTCTCCTCCTCCGGGTCGGCATCCGGGCCGAGCTGGAAGTCGATCCGCCAGACATCGTCGGGCTGCTTGTGCAGCAGCACGGACTGGCCGGGGTGGAAGGGCGGGTCGAACCAGAAGCGCCGCTCGGCCGGGAAGGGGACCTTCATGACGATGTCGGCGATCAGGAAGCGGTCCCGGAAGACCTGGCCGAGGAAGGGCAGCCCCAGCTGCTCCCGCACCAGGCTGCGGGCGCCGTCGCAGGCCAGCAGCCAGGCGGCGTGCAGGCGATAGGGACCGTCCGGCGTCTCGACGGAGAGCAACGCGCCGTCGGGGCCGTTCTCCACCGCAGTGACCTTGTTGCGCCAGCGGAGGTCCACGCGGCCGGTCGCCTCGCAGGCGGCGACCAGCCATTCCTCGGCATAGTATTGCTGCAGGTTCACGAAGGCCGGATACTCATGGCCCTGCTCCGGCAGCAGGTTGAAGGCATAGGCCTCCTGCTCCCCCACATAGACCCGGCCGGTGTTCCAGGTGATTCCCTTTTCCAGGAAGCGCTGGCCGAGTCCGAGCCGGCCCATGATCTCCAGCGTGCGCTTGGCCCAGCAGATGGCGCGGCTGCCGACCGAGACCGTGTCATCCTCATCCAGCAGTACGGAGACCACGCCGCGCCGCGCCAGATCGAGCGCCAGCGTCAGCCCGACCAGCCCGCCGCCGGTGATGACGACGGGCGCGTCTTCGGCCGCCGCCTGCCCGACCGCAGCGGGGCGGCGATAGGCGTAGCGCGGGTTCCGGCCGGTGAGGGGCATGGCCCGCCTTCCTCAGCCGCGTCCGGGCGTGGCGGATGGGGCGGCGGTTCCGCGGGAAGGCCGGGGGGCGGCGAGGCCGGACATGACGTTTTCCCTCGCGGTTGTTGCCGGAGAGATGGATCGGTGCCGGGCCACTGCCAAGCGGGCCCGCACGGCCGGCTCGGGCAGGTCTCCGCATCGCCGGGCGCGGCGACGCGACGCCATGGTGGCATCCGCCCCGCTCCGCCGGGGACGAGAGGGGCGGGACCGACATGGCCGAAGGCCGGAGCGCCGCGGGGCAGGGAGGTCTGGACGGCTCCGCCAGGCATGTATGATGCGGGGCCCCATGGCCGGGCTGGAGGCCTGCATGCCATCGAGGGGCTTGAGAGGCAGGCCCGGTTTGCCGCACAAGGCGAGCCGGTTCTCACGACGAGACATTGAAGTCGGACCGGGGAAAACAACGCATGGTTGCAGAATGGTCCCCTGTCCTAGTGTCCGGATCATGTCGGAGGAGGTTTCCATGCTGCGTCGCGTGCTGCTTGCCGCGCTCGTCGGGCTGCTCGCACAGCCCGCCATGGCCCAGTCGGGCGACCCGTCCTTCAGGATCGTCAACAACACGCCGAACGTGATCAACGAGGTCTATGCCTCTCCCTCCAACCAGCAGACATGGGGGCATGACCGGCTGGGCTCCGAGGTGGTGCCACCCGGGGGGCGGCACATCATCCGCCTGCCGCAGGACGGCAATTGCCGCTACGACGTGCGGGTCGTTTTCCAGGGCGGCGCCGCGCCCGAGGAGCGGCGGAACCTCAACACCTGCGGCATGACCGATCTGGTGTTCGGCGGCGGCGGGGCGGCACCGCGGGGGGCCGCGCAGGGCAACCCATCCTTCAACCTGGTGAACCAGAGCGGCCGGATGATCGAGGAATTCTACGCCTCCCCCTCCTCCCAGCAGAGCTGGGGGCCGGACCGGCTGGGCGATGCCACCGTGGCCCCGGGCGCGAGCTTCGCGGTGCGGCTGCCGCAGGGCGAATGCAACTACGATTTGCGCTGGGTCTGGCAGGGCGGCGAGGCGCAGGAGCGGCGGAGCGTGAACGCCTGCTCGGTGACGAACTACGTGGTGCGGTAAGGCAGATCACGGCGGGGCGTGAGCGGACGCGAGCAAGACCCCGCCCTGCAATCCGCTGCAGCCTTGGGAAGCGGACAGCCACGCGGCACCAAACCGCACAGTGGCTGACGTGCAGCCGCCGCGAATGCGGCGCAGCCAAGCCGGAGGCGGCGCCGGCGTCTGAGGCCGCCGACATGCGTCAGCATGTCTGCGCATGCTACGTGGCGGGCATGCCCGTTCGCCGCCGATGGCGGCGAACGGGTAGGTCAGGCGGCTAGGCCGCCTTCGCCCCGGCGATTGCCTTCCACACCGCCTCCGGCGTGGCCGGCATGTCGATATGCTGCACGCCGACCGTGGACAGCGCATCCACCAGCGCATTCATCATGGCGGGCGGGGAGCCAACGGCGCCTGCCTCGCCCGCGCCCTTCACGCCGAGCGGGTTGGTCTCGCAGGGCACCTCGATCAGATCCACCTCGATATCCGGCAGGTCCTCCGCCCGCGGCAGGGCGTAGTCCATGAAGGAGGCCGAGAGGAGCTGGCCGCTTTCCGGGTCATAGGCCGTGCGCTCATGCACCGCCTGGCCGATGCCCTGCGCCACGCCGCCATGCACCTGGCCGCGCACGATCAGCGGGTTGATGGCATGGCCCACATCGTCCACCACGATGTAGCGCGGCACGGTGATCAGGCCGGTATCGGGGTCGATCTCCACTTCCGCGACGTGGCAGCCATTGGGGAAGGTGTGGGACTTGATCTCCGCCACCTCGGCCGCGTCGAGCAGCGTCGCCGGCTCGCCCCGCGCCGCCCGTTCCTTCTGGATGCGGGCGAGGTCGAGGATGCCGACGCCGCGATCCGTGCCGACCACCGCGAACTTGCCGCCCGCCCCGCCGCCGAAGCTGCCGGGGGTGAACTCGATATCGGCCACCGCGGCTTCCAGATGCTCGGAGGCCGCCTGCTTGCCCTTCTCGATCACCGTCGCGGTGGTCAGCAGGATCGCCTGCCCCTCGGAGTAGAGGGAGCGCGCGCCGCCGGTGCCGCCGCCCGTCGGGATCTCATCCGAGTCGCCCTGGACGATGCGGATCCGGTCGATCGGGATGCCGAGCTCGTTGGAGGTCAGCATGGCATAGGCCGTCTCATGGCCCTGGCCGGTGCTCTGGGTGCCGACCAGCACCTCCGCGAAGCCGTCCGCGGTGAAGCGCACCTCGGCCCGCTCCGTCGGGCCGCCGCCCGTCGCTTCCAGGTAGTAGGCGAGGCCGATGCCGCGCTTCTTCCCCTTCGCCTCGGAGGCGGCGCGCCGCGCCGGGAAGCCGGCCCAGTCGGACTTCTCGAGCGCCGCGTCCAGCACCCGGGCGAACTCGCCGCTGTCGTAGCGCTGGCCGATCGCCGTGGTGTAGGGCATGGCGGAGGAGGGCACCATGTTGCGCTTGCGGATCTCGACCCGGTCGATGCCGAGTTCCCGCGCCGCGGCGTCGATCAGCCGCTCCACCACATAATTGCTCTCCGGCCGGCCGGCGCCGCGATAGGCATCGACCGGCACGGTGTTGGTCAGCACCCCGATGACCCGGGCATGGATCGCCTGGAAGTTGTAGACGCTGGCCAGCACCTTGGTGCCCGCCATGGTCGGGATCATGGGCGCGAAGGTGTTCAGATAGGCGCCCATATTCGCGTAGTTGCGGGTGCGCAGCGCCAGGAACTTCCCATCCTTGTCCAGCGCCAGCTCACCGAGGGTGATGTTGTCCCGGCCATGGGTGTCGGACTGGAAGGCCTCGGTCCGCTCGCTGGTCCACTTCACCGCCCGCCCGAGGCGGCGCGCCGCCATGCAGACCAGGGCGTATTCGGCATAGAGGTAGAGCTTCATACCGAAGCCGCCGCCGACATCCGGCGTGACGACCCGGAACTTCTCGGGCGGCAGATTGAAGACATTGCCGGCCAGCAGGTTCTTCACCAGCCAGGAGCCCTGGGTGCCGCAGGTGAGGGTGAATTTCTCCTGGGCGGGGTCGTATTCCCCGAGGGCGGCGCGGCCTTCCATGGAGGCGACGACGACGCGGTTGTTCACCACCGTCAGCCGCGTCACATGCGCGGCCTGCTGCACCAGTTCCTCGGCCTTGTCCTTGTCGCCAGTGTCCCAGTCGAAGGCGATGTTGTTGCCGATGCCGTCCCAGACCAGGGCCGCGCCCGGCTCATGCGCCGTGGCGAGGTCCGTCGCGGAAGGCAGCAGGTCGTAATCCACCATCACCGCCTCGGCGCCGTCGCGGGCGGCCTGAGGCGTCTCGGCGACCACGAAGGCGACGGGGTCGCCGACATAGCGGACGCGGTCCTCGGCCAGCGCCCCGCGCGGGGTCTCGGCGCGGCCGCTGCCGTCCGAGTTCTTGAGCGGGATGACGCAGGGGATCTCCCCGAGGCCCTCCTCCTTCCACTCCTTCGCCGTGATGACGGCGAGGACGCCGGGGACGGCAAGGGCGCCACTGGTGTCGATGGAAAGGATCTTCGCCGCGGCATGCGGGCTGCGCAGCACCACGCCGTGGGCGGCATCCGAGCGGACGGCGATGTCGTCCGTATAGCGGCCGCCACCCTTCAGCAGGCGCGGATCCTCGATCCGGCGCAGCGGCTGGCTCAGCCCGAATTTGGCCATGGGGACCTCCCGTCTCTTCCGTTCGCCCCATCATCTGCGGAGGAAGGGGGGAACGGGAAGGGGGGAGTGACGGGAAAAGGGGCGTAGGTGGCCCCCCACCCCGCCGGGACAAAGCGCGTCCGACCGGGATGGGGGAGATTCTCGGGGCGGCTGGCTACTTCACCAGCTCGGACACCCGCTGGTCGGCCGCCGGCCGCGGCCCCTCGCCCGGGCCATCGCCCGGCGGCTCCACCGACCGGACCCCGAACCAGGACTTCACCCGCTCCCGCAGGGTCTGGAAGACCACGTAGAGCATCGGGATCAGGAAGATGCCGACCAGCGAGGCCGCCAGCATGCCGCCGAAGACCGGCGTGCCGACCGCGCGGCGGGAGAGCATGGCCGCGCCCGTCGCCGTCACCAGCGGCACCAGGCCGAGGATGAAGGCGATGGAGGTCATCATCACCGCGCGGAAGCGGAGGCGTGAGCCCTCGATCGCCGCATCGCGGATGGAGGCGCCGCGCTCCCGCGCCTCCTTGGCGAATTCGATGATGAGGATGCCGTTCTTCGCGGCCAGCGCGATCAGCACGACGAGGCCGATCTGGGCATAGACGTCGAGGCTGAGGCCCGCGATCAGGATGGCGAGGAAGGAGCCGAGGCCGCCCACCACCACCGAGAGCAGCACCGGCACCGGAATGGTCCAGCTCTCGTACAGCGCCACCAGGAAGAGATAGGCGAAGAGCACGGCGAGCGCGATCACATAGATGGTCTGCCCGGCCGCCAGCTTTTCCTGATAGGCGGTGCCGGTCCATTCGAAGCTGTAGCCGGCCGGCAGCACGCGGGCGGAGAGTTCCTCCATCGCCAGCAGCGCATCGCCCGAGGAGACGCCCGGCCGCGGCGAGCCGCTGATGGAGACCGCGCGGACATTGTTGTAGCGGCTGATGGTCTGCGGCCCGACCACGATGCGGACATCCGCCAGCGCCCGCAGCGGCACCATCTCCCCGCGGCTGCTGCGGACGCGGATGCGCCAGATGTCGGAGATGTCGTCGCGGTCCTGCGCCTCCGCCTGGATGTTCACCTGCCAGGTGCGGCCGAACAGGTTCAGGTCATTGACGTAGAAGCCACCCAGCGAGGCCTGCAGCGCCGAGAAAATGGCGCTGATGGGCACGCCGAGGGCCTGCGCCTTGTCCCGGTCCACATCCAGGTAGATGGAGGGGTTCGAGGCCGAGAAGGTGGAGAAGACCTGCGTTAGCCGCGGGTCCTGGTTGGCCGCGACCACCAGGCCCAGCATCGCGCTGCCGAGCTCCGCCGGATCCCGCCCCTGCAGGTCCTGGAGCTGGTACTCGAAGCCGCCGCCGGTGCCGAGGCCGATGATGGGCGGCAGGTTGAAGGCGATGACATTGGCCGTGCGCACCGCGGCGCCCGCGCCGAAGACCCGGCCGATAGAGGCGAAGACCGAATCCTCGGCCTTGGTCCGGTCCTCGAAGGGCCTGAGCCGCGCCACCATGAAGGCGGAGTTGGACTGCGCGCCCTGGTCGATCAGCGAGAAGCCGACGATGGAGAGGACATTCTCCACCGCGGGGATCGATTTGAGGATGCCCTCCACCTGCTCCACCGCGGCGCGGGTGCGGGAGAGGGAGGCGGCCTGCGGGAGCTGGACCTGGACGAAGAAGGTGCCCTGGTCCTCCTGCGGCAGGAAGCCCTGCGGCGTCTTCGCGCTGATGGTCCAGATGGCGAAGGCGAGGCCGGCGGTCGCGACCAGCGAGAGGACGGAGAGCCGGACCAGCCGCCGCACCACCGACGCATAGCCGTCCCGCGCCTTGTCGATGCCCCGCAGCACATACTTGATGGGGCCGCGCCGCGGCCCGGTATGCCGCAGGAAGAGCACGCAAAGCGCCGGCGAGAGGGTGAGGGCGTTGATCGCCGAGATCACCATTGCCGCCGAGATGGTCACCGCGAATTGCCGGAACAGCACGCCCGAGAGGCCGGGGATGAAGGCAATCGGGACGAAGACCGAGAGCAGGACCAGGGTGATGGCGATGATCGGGGCGGTGATCTCCCGCATCGCCTGCTTCACGGCCTGGTTCGGCGTCCAGTCCGGGTGTTCCTCCATCACCCGCTCGACGTTTTCCACCACCACGATGGCGTCATCGACCACGATGCCGATGGCGAGCACCATGCCGAGGAGCGAGATGGTGTTGGCGCTGTAGCCCATGGCGAGCAGCACCACGAAGGCGCCGATCAGGCTGACCGGCACGGCGACGGTGGGGATCAGCGTCGCGCGCAGCGAGCCGAGGAAGAGGTAGACGACGACGACGACGAGGATGAAGGCCTCGAGCAGCGTCTTGATCACCTCCTCGATTGTATCGACCACGAAGGTGGTGCTGTCATACAGCACCTGGGCCCGCATGCCCTCGGGGAAGCGGGTGCCCAGCTCGTCCAATGTCCGCCGCATGGCGGCGGCGACCGTCACGGCATTGGCGCCGGGCGAGAGATAGACGCCCATCGTCACCGCCGGCTGGCCGTTGAGGCGGGAGACGGTGTCCTGGCTCTGCGCGCCGAGCTCAACCCGCGCCACGTCGCGGATGCGCAGCAAGGACCCGTCCGGATTGGCCCGGACGACGATGCTGCCGAATTGCTCCGGCGTCGCCAGCCGCCCGAGCGTCTGGATGTTCATCTGGAATTGCTGGGTGTCCGGGATCGGCTGGGCACCGATGCGCCCGACCGCGGCCTGGATGTTCTGGCTCTGGATCGCCGTCACCAGATCCTGCGGCGTCAGGTTCAGGCTGGTGAGGCGGTCGATCTCGAACCAGACGCGCATGGAGTAGTTCTGCGCGCCGAACAGGTTCACCTGGCCGACGCCCGGCACCCGCGCCATGCGGTCGATCATGTTGATTGTCGCATAGTTCGAGAGGAAGAGCGGGTCGTGCTCGGCGCTGGCCGAGGTCAGCGCGATGAACTGCAGCACCGCCGAGGACTGCTTGCGGACGATGAGGCCCGCCCGCTGCACCTCCTGCGGCAATCGCGCCAGGTTGGCCTGGATGCGGTTGTTGACGTTGACCGTGTTGATGTCCGGGTTCGAGCCGAGGGCGAAGCTGACCGAGAGCTGGTAGACACCGTCATTGCCGCTGTTCGAGCGCATGTAGATCATGTTCTCGACGCCGTTGACGGCGCTTTCGACGATCTGCCCGACGGTCGCCTCCAGCACCGCGGCCGAGGCGCCGGGATAGGTGGCCTGCACCGAGACCTGCGGCGGCACGATGTCCGGGAACTGCGCGACGGGGATGCGCAGCAGGGCGAGGGCGCCGGCGAGGGTGGTGACGATCGCGATGACGATCGCCAGCCGCGGCCGGTCGACGAAGACGGAGGAGATCATGCCGCGTCAGCCCTGCCGGCCCGCCGGGGGGGGGCCGCCCGGCCCGCCGGCGGCGGGGGGGCGGCTGCCGGGCGGTGGCGCGCCAACCGGGGCGGCGTTCACCTCCTGCCCCGGGCGCACCCGCTGCAGCCCCTCGGCGATCACCGTCTCGCCGCCCTCCAGCCCGTTCTCGATCACCACCTGGTCGCGGAGGGTCTGGCCGAGGGTGACGGGGCGGCGCTGCGCCTTCTTCTCCCCGTCCACCACCAGCACGTAATTGCCGCCCTGGTCCTGCAGCACCGCGGCGCGCGGGATGACGATGGCCTGCACCGGCTCCGCGCCCTCCACGAAGACGGTCACGAACTGGCCGTCGATCAGCTCCCGGTCGCCGGCACCGCCATTCTGCACGCCGTCCCGGCGGGGGTTCGGCATCAGGGCGCGGATCAGCAGGCTGTCCGTGTTGCGGTCGATCTGGGTGTCTATGAACTCGATCCGCCCGCGCTGCGGGTAGGTCCTGCCATCGGTGGTGCGGATGCGGACCACCACCGCGTTGACGCCGCCGCGCCCCTCGTAGCGGTTGCGCAGCTCGACGGCCGCGCGGGCGCTGACGGTGAAGACCACGCGCATCGGGTCCTGGCTGACGATGGTCGCCAGCGGCTCGGTCAGCGTCGGCGAGACGACATTGCCCGGCGTATAGGTCGCCCGGCCGATCTTGCCGTCGATCGGCGCGACGATGTCGGTGTAGCCCAGGTTGATGTCTGCCACCCGCACCTGGGCCTGGGCGGCCAGCACGCCGGCATTCGCCGTGCGCTCCTGCGCCTGGGCGTTGTCCAGCGCCACTCGCGTGCCGGCGCCGGTCTGCTGCAGCTCCCGCGCGCGGGCCAGGGAGACACGGGCATTCTCCAGCGTCGCCTGGGCGGAGGCGACATTGGCGCGGGCCTGTTCCAGCGCCGCCTCGAAGGGCGGCCGCTCCAGCCGGAACAGCACGTCGCCCGCCTTCACCTCCTGCCCCTCCTGAAACAGGCGTTCCTGCAGGAAGCCGGTGACGCGGGCGCGGATCTCGACGCGGTTCACCGCCTCGATCCGGCCGGTGAACTCGGTGCTTTCGGTCACCGGCTTCCGCTCCGCCGTCACCACCCCGACGGCGGGCGGGCCCTGCGGGCCGAACTGCGCCAGCGCCGGCGCCTGCACGAGCAGGAGGAGAAGCAGGACGAGGGGGATACGGCGCATGCGGGAGGAGTCCGGATCTGGGGGCAGGGGATACTGCACCAGCGAAGTACGCTTTGGCAGGTGGCCTTACGGCGGGCTACCGCAAGGCAGGCATGACGGGATGACAAGTCCTCCATCGCCGGCTTGCCCGCGCCGGGCCCGGACGGCAGGCTGCGCGCATGTGGTTCACCCCGCCCCGCGAGATCCCCGTCCGCCTCCATGCAAGCCTGCCGGCCGCGCATCGCCGGCCGCGCCGCACCGCCTGGTCGGACGCCAATCACGGCGGCGCCGCGATCGACAGCTTCCTGGAGGGGCCCTGCTTCGACCAGGCGGGTCGCTTCTGGGTCACCGACATCCCGAATGGCCGGATCTTCCGCATCGGCCCGCGGGACTGGGAAATGGTGGCGGAGTACGGCGGCTGGCCGAACGGCATGGCGCCCGGCCCGGCCACCGGCGCGCATGCCGGCACGCTGCTGGTCACGGATTACCGCCAGGGGCTGCTGCGCCTCGACCCCGCGACCGGCGCCTTGGCGCCGGTGCTGGAGACCGCGCTGTCGGAAGGCTTCAAGGGGCTGAACGACCTGGTGCTGGACATGTCGGGCGCGATCCTGATGACCGACCAGGGCCAGACCGGCCTGCAGGACCCGACCGGGCGCATCTTCCGGCTCTGGCCGGACGGGCGGATCGACCGTCTCCTCTCGAATGGCCCAAGCCCGAACGGCATCGCCCTGAACCGCGCGCGGGGACGCATTGCTATGTGGCGATGACGCGAAGCTGCGAGGTCTGGCGCTTCGCCCTGCGGCCGGACGCCATGGTGGGGAAGGCGAATTGCTTCTTCCGCGTCCCGGCCGGCACCAGCGGGCCGGACGGCCTGGCGGTGGATGCCGCGGACCGGCTGTTCGTGGCCAATCCCGGCCATGGCCAGGTATGGGGCGTCGATCCGCATGGCCAGCCGCTGTTCCGGCTGGACTGCACGGGGTTCGGCCGGATGCCGACCAATTGCTGCTTCGCGCCGGATGGCAGGACGCTGCTGATCACCGAGAGCCAGTCGGGCCAGGTGCTGGCGGCGGAGATTCCGCCCGGCTGATATTTGCCTTATGACGTCCCGGCCTGCGGCCCGCGCCACGAAGCCAAGGCCCGGAGGGCCGCTGGCGCTTGAGGCATGACAGGCGTCAGCATGTCATGAGCCAGGTATGAGAGGATGACGCAGCCCGGGCGCGGATGGGTTCGGATGCGCTGCGCCCGGTTCCGATCCGGCCGGCAGGCCCGGCGCCACCGGGCAGGGGCGGCTGCTATCCCGGCACCGCCGCGGCCACCCGCCGCCGTGCCGTCGAGCCGCGCACCACGCAACGCCCGCTGAGCATCACCTTGCGCACCGGCGCCTCGGGCGCGCGCAGCCGGTCGAAGAGCAGCGTCATCGCCATGCGCCCGATCTCCCGGAGCGGCTGCTCGATCACCGTCAGGCCGGGCTCCACCAGCTCCGTCCAGGATTCGTTGTCGAAGCCGGCCAGGGCGAGGTCGTCGGGGATGCGCAGCCCGGCGGCGCGCGACGCCCGCAGCAGGCCCATCAGCAGCAGCGAATTGCTGGCCAGCACCGCCTCGGGGGGCAGGGGCTCGGCCAGCAGGGCGGCCAGGGCGGTCTCGGCCGCCGCGACCTGCGGCAGGACGAAACGCTCCCGCGCGGCGAGGCCGTGCCGGGCCATGGCGGCGCGGTAGCCCGCCGCGCGCTCGAGGCCGGTGCCGCTGGTCTGTCCGAACAACCCGGCGATGCGGCGATAGCCCTGCCCGACCAGATGGTCCACCAGCGCCCCGCTCGCCGCCGCATTGTCCAGCAGCACGGAATCGAAGCGCCCGGGCGGGCCGGCGCGGTCGATCAGCACCACCGGCAGCCCCAGGGGCTGGTGCGCCAGCCGCTCGGCGGTGATGAGGGTCGGGGCCAGTATCAGCCCGGTCACCCGCTCCTCCTGCATCAGCCGCAGATAGATCGCCTCCCGCGCCGGATCCTCGTCGGTGTTGCAGAGGATGACGCGCAGGCCAGCTTGATAGGCGGCCTCCTCCACCGCCCGGCCTACGCCGGTGAAGAAGGGGTTGCCGATATCGGCGACAATCAGGCCGATGGTGCCGCTCTCCTGGGAGCGCAGGCGGCGGGCGGCGAGGTTGGGGCGGTAGCCGGTGGCGCGGACCGCCTCCATCACCTGCGCCCGCAGCGCCTCGCTGATCGGGCCCTTGCCCAGGGCGCGGGAGACGGTCGCCGGGGAGACGCCGGCGGCCCGGGCGACATCCTTGATGCTGGCGGTCATGCCGGTGGGATCGGTTTCACCATCGCCGGCCCAGACTGCCGCCTTATAGCCGGGGCTTCAACCGCATTGCCGGGGAGAAGCTTAGAAATCCTTTGACAACATGGCTGAGAACGTTTTCAGTGCCCGGCAACAAGCGAGGCAGGAACGTCCCCGATGGCCCAGGCTCCTTCCCCCATGCCGATCGGCCGTGAGCTGGTCCGGATCGATGCCCGCCCGGCCGGCAAGGCCGCGGCTATCGCGGAGGCCGGCCAGCTCCTCGCCGCCGCCGGCTGCGCCGATCCCGCCTATGCCGCGAGCATGGCGCGGCGCGAGGAGGCGGCGAACACCTTCCTCGGCCATGGCGTCGCCATCCCGCACGGCATGGGCGAGGACCGGAACCTGGTCCGCCGCAACGGCCTCGCCATCCTGCAGGTGCGGGAGGGGATCGAATGGAATCCTGGCCAGGTCGCGCATCTCATCATCGGCATCGCCGCCAGGTCCGACGAGCACATCGCCATCCTCCGCCGCCTGACCCGCCTGCTGAATGACGAGGCAACGCTGCGCGCCCTGTTCACCACGGATGATCCCGAGGCAATCATCGCCGCCCTCGGCGCCGAGCCGGCGGGGGCGGCGCCGGCCGCGCCCGCCACCGACCTGGCCGAGCGCTTCGACTGGGTGGTGGACTACCCCACCGGCCTGCATGCCCGCCCCGCCACCCGCTGGGTGGAGGCGGCGCGCGCCGCGGGCTGCCGCATCCAGGTCCGCCACGGCGACAAGGTGGCGGATGCGACCGCGCTGGTCGGGCTGCTGCAACTCGGATTGCGGGCCGGGGACCGGATCACCGTCTCGGCCGAGGGGCGCGACGCCGCCGCGGGCCTCGCCCGGCTGCGCGCTGCCATCACCGGCCTCAGCGCGCAGGAGAAGGCGGATGCGGCGCTCGCCGCCCAGCGCGCCGCCGCCCCCGTCCGCGGCTGGGAGCCGGTCGGGCGCCTCGTCGCGCTGGCCGGGATCGGGGCCAGCCCCGGCCTCGCCATTGGCCGCGTGCATGTGCTCAGCAACGCCGAGGCCGCCATACCGGATGCGCCGCTGCCCCTGGCCGAGGGCGGCGCCCAGCTGGAGGCGGCGATCCGCGCCACGCGGGCGCAGCTCAAGGCGCTGGAGGATGATACTGCCCGCCGCCTCGGCCCCGGCGAGGCCGCCATCTTCCGCGCCCATGCCGGGCTGCTGGACGACCCGGACCTGATCACCACCACCTGCCAGCTCATGGTGGAAGGACATGGCCTCGCCTGGTCCTGGCACCAGGCGGTGGAGCGGGTGGCAGGCGGCCTCGCCGCGCTGGGCAACCCGGTGCTGGCCGGCCGCGCCGCCGACCTGCGCGATGTCGGCCGCCGGGTGCTGGGGCAGATCGACCCCTCGCTGGTCGGCGGCTCGCTCGCCGACCTGCCGGAGGGGCCGGTGATCCTGGCCGCCGAGGATCTCGCCCCCTCCGACACCGCCGGCCTTGATCCCGCGCGCGTGGTCGGGCTGGCGACCGCGGCGGGTGGCCCGACATCGCATACCGCCATCCTCGCCCGCACCCTCGGCCTGCCGGCGCTGGTCGCGGGCGGGGCGGGGCTGCTGGACCTCACCCCGGGCACGGAAGCGGTGCTGGATGGCGCGGCCGGGCGGCTGCACCTCGATCCCGGGGAGGCCGACCTCGCCTCCGCCCGCGCCTTCCTCGCGGCGCAGCAGGAACAGCAGGCGCGCGAGGCGGCGCTCCGGGCCGAGCCGGCGGTGACGCGCGACGGCCACCGGATCGAGGTCGCGGCCAATATCAACCTGCCCGACCAGGCGGGTTTCGCCCTCGCCCAGGGCGCCGAGGGGGTGGGGCTGATGCGCACGGAATTCCTCTTCCTCGAGCGCGGCGAGACACCGGGGGAGGAGGACCAGTTCCGCACCTATCGCGCGATGATCGAGGCGCTGCAGGGCCGCCCGCTGATCGTCCGGGCGCTGGATATCGGTGGCGACAAGCAGGTGCCGCATCTGCGGCTGCCGGTGGAGGCGAACCCCTTCCTCGGCGTGCGTGGCGCGCGGTTGCTGCTGCGCCGGCCGGACCTGATGGAGCCGCAACTCCGCGCCCTCTACCGTGCCGTCGCCGCGGGCGGGCCGCTGTCCATCATGTTCCCCATGGTGACCTCGGTGCCGGAGGTGGTGGCGCTGCGGGCGGCCTGCGAGCGGATCCGCACGGAGCTCGGCGCGCCCGAGGTGCCGATCGGCATCATGGTGGAGGTGCCGGCCGCAGCGGTGCAGGCGGATGCGCTGGCGCGGCATGTGGACTTCTTCTCGGTCGGCACCAACGACCTGACGCAATACGTGCTCGCCATCGACCGGCAGAACCCGGAGCTGGCGGCCGAGGCGGACAGCCTGCACCCCGCCGTGCTGCGGCTGATCGCGCAGACGGTGGAGGCAGCGACCCGCCACGGCCGCTGGGTCGGCGTCTGCGGCGGCCTGGCGGGCGAGCCCTTCGGCGCGGCGCTGCTCGCCGGCCTCGGCGTCGCCGAGCTCTCCATGACCCCGCGCGACATCCCGGCGGTGAATGCAGCGCTGCGGGCGGCGACGCAGGCCGGGCTGCGCGACCTCGCCGCCCGCGCCATCGCCTGCGGCACGGCGGAGGAGGTGCGGGCGCTGGAAGCGGACCTCCTGGCGATGACGCGGCCCGCGCCGCAGGCGGCCGCCTGATGCCCGCGCCCTTCGTCACCCTCGCGCTGAACCCAGCGATCGACCAGACCATCGAGCTGGATGCGCTGGTGCCGGGCGCGGTGAACCTGGCGCGCGCCGCGGTGCGGCATGCCGCGGGCAAGGGGATCAATGTCGCGGCCTGCCTCGCCGACTGGGGCGTGCCTGTGACCGCGACGGGCCTGCTGGGCGAGGCGAATGACGCGCCCTTCCGCGCGCTCTTCGCCGCGTGCGGCATCAAGGACTGCTGCGTCCGCATCCCCGGCGAGACGCGGACCAACGTCAAGCTGCTGGACCGCGCGGCGGGCGCGACCACCGACATCAACCTGCCCGGCACCACGCCGGCGCCGGAGGCGCTGGACGAGGCGCTGGCCGCGCTGCATGCGGCGACCGGCCCGGGCACCGTCGCCGTGCTCTCCGGCAGCCTGCCGCCCGGCCTGCCGGCGGAGACCTATGCCGAGCTGGTCGCGCTGCTCTCCGAGCAGGGCGCGCGGGTGGTGGTTGATGCCAGCGCCGCGCCGCTCTCCGCCGTGCTGGGTGCGCCGGCGCTGCCCCATGCCGTGAAGCCGAACCGGCATGAGCTGGAGGGCTGGGCCGGCCATGCACTGCCCGACCGGGCGGCGCTGCTCGCCACCGCCCGGTCGCTGGCGGCGCGCGGCATCGGCCTCGTCGTGGTCTCGATGGGCGCGGAGGGCGCGCTCTTCGTCGTGGCGGGGAGTGCGGTGATGGTCCGCCCGCCCGTCCTTGCGGTGACCAGCAGCGTCGGCGCCGGCGATGCCATGGTGGCAGGGATCGCCGCCGGCCTGGCGGAGGGCCTGCCGCTGGCGGCGCTGGCCCGCCGCGCCACCGCCTTCTCCGCCGCCAAGCTGCAGCGGACCGGCGCCGGGCTGCCCGGCCGCGCGGCGGTGGAGGCGATCGCCGCCTCCCTGCAGGCCGAAACCCTCGACTGAACGCCCAACCAGGACCGGAGGAGCAGAGATGTCCGGAGTGATCGCCGTGGTCGAGGCGGGCGACAGCCCGGTCCGGGCCATGCTGGCGGCGGAGGCGCTGCGCCAGGCAGCCCGCCGCGAGGGCTGGGACCTGGCGGTGGAGGTGCGGACGGAGCGCGGCGTGCTCTCGCCCCTGCCCGCCGCGCCCGATGCGGAGGCCCTGCTGCTGGTGGGCGAGGCGGCGCGGGCGCCGGAGGGGCTCGACCGGCTGGACGCGGTGCGGGCGCGGATCGAGGAGGTGCTGGCCGATGCCGGCGGCGTGCTGGCGCGCGCCCGGCCGGGTGCCTCCGCCGCGTCCCCGCCGGCGCCGGCCGGCGGCAGGCGGATCGTCGCCATCACCTCCTGCCCCACCGGCATCGCCCATACCTTCATGGCGGCCGAGGGGCTGGAGCAGGCGGCGAAGGCCCTGGGCCACGAGATCCGGGTGGAGACCCAGGGCTCGGTCGGCGCGCAGAACGCCCTGACGCCGGAGGAGATCGCCGCGGCGGACTTGGTGCTGATCGCCGCCGACACGCAGGTCGATCTCTCCCGTTTCGGCGGCAAGCCGGTCTTCCAGAGCGGCACCAAGCCGGCGATCAATGACGGCCGGGCGCTGGTGGCGCGCGCCCTGGCCGAGGCGACGCCGCAGGGCGGGGCGCAGGCCGCCGCGGCGCCCGCGGCCGGCAGGAAGCAGCTCTCCGGCCCCTACAAGCACCTGATGACCGGCGTCTCCTTCATGCTGCCCTTCGTGGTCGCGGGCGGGCTGCTGGTGGCGCTCGCCTTCGCCTTCGGCGGCATCGAGGCATCCGAGCCGGCGAACCGCGGCACGCTGGCGGGCGCGCTGTTCCAGACCGGCGCGCTCGCGGCGCTCGCGCTGATGGTGCCGGTGCTCGGCGGCTACATCGCCTATTCCATCGCCGACCGGCCGGGCATCGCGCCGGGCATGGTCGGCGGCATGCTCGCGGTGCAGCTCAATGCCGGCTTCCTCGGCGGCATCGTGGCGGGCTTCGTCGCCGGCTACTGCGTGACCTGGCTGAACCGTGCGCTCCGCCTGCCGCGCACGCTGGAGGGCCTCAAGCCGGTGCTGATCCTGCCCTTCCTCGGGGCGCTGATCACGGGGCTGGCGATGATCTACGTGGCGGGCGGCCCGGTCGCGGTGGCGCTTGCCAGCCTGACCGAGTTCCTGCGCGGCATGCAGGGCAGCGGCGCGATCGCGCTCGGCCTGATCATCGGCGCGATGATGGCCTTCGACATGGGCGGGCCGGTGAACAAGGCGGCCTATGCCTTCTCCACCGGGCTGATCGCCAGCCAAGTCTATAGCCCGATGGCCGCCGCCATGGTGGCCGGCATGACGCCGCCGCTCGGCCTGGCGCTGGCCGCCTTCCTGTTCCGCGACCGCTTCACCCTGGAGGAGCGCGAGGCGGCGCCGGCGGCGGGCGTGCTCGGTCTCGCCTTCATCTCGGAAGGGGCGATCCCCTTCGCCGCCAAGGACCCGCTGCGGGTGATCCCAGCGCTGGTGCTCGGCTCGGCGGTGGCGGGCGCCATCGCCATGACGGTGGGGGCGGAGCTGCGGGTGCCGCATGGCGGCGTCTTCGTGCTGCCGATCCCGAATGCGGTCACCCAGCTCGGCGGCTATGTGGTGGCGCTGCTGGCCGGGACGGTGGTGACAGCGATCGCGTTGCGCCTGCTGAAGCGGCCGGCGGTGGCCTGACGGGCGCGGTTTGAGGCAGCCCGAGGGGCGCTCTCACATCGGCCCTGCCGCGTGAGAGCGCCCCGCTCTTCCGATCCCGCAGGCGAATATGGGCCCCGGACCCGGATGGCCGGCCCCCTTCAGAACAGCGCCGCCTGGGGCCGTGATGCCGCCCCACCCGGCTTCCGGCGCGGCAGTGGGGCGGGCGGCGGAGGGAAAGCGCCGGTTTCGCGCTTCGGTCCGGCATAGCCGTCATCGGCGATCAGGCGCAGCTGCTCGGCCGTGCCGGCCTGTGCCGCGGGCAGTTCGAGGGGCACCGGCCAGAAGCACTCGATCCGGTCCTCCCCCCGCAATGCAAGGAAGACGACGCGGTCGACCCGGCCGCCCTCGCCGGTCTCGACCGCGAAGCGGAAGACGAGGCCATCCGCCGCCGTCTCGCCGAGGGCGAGGGAGAGCTGCTCGGCCTCGATCTCCTGCCGGCGCAGGGTGCGGTTGGTCGGCTCGTCGGCGGCGCCGCGGTAGAAGCGCACCGGCACGCCATGGCCGTTCGAGCCGATCACGAAGACGAAATGGGCGCTGTCGTCGAGCACTTCCAGCCAGGGATACTCGCCCGATGCCGCGGCCCGCAGGAGGCGATGGCGGCCGAAGGCGAAGGCGCGGCAGCCGACCGACCAGGGATCGTCGCCGAGCTCGTAGCTGGCCATGGCGAGCGCATCGCGGCGGGCATTGGCGAGCATGCGCGCGCAGATGCGCAGACGCTCCTCGGTCAGCGCCGGATGGATGTCCCAGGGCAGGTGCGACGGCGAGGACGAGGCGGAAGGCGGGGTCTCGGCGGCTGGCTCCATGACGGCAGCATATCATCCTTTGCGCCATGTCAGCAGGCCGATGCCGGTCCCGGCGGTGCAGGGACAGGTCCCCGGGTGAGGCGGCTGCCCCACCCCAGCCTGCCGGCCGCGCAGGTGGCCTGGCCCGGCCGTAGAGGCTGGCCTTCGGCAGCGCCAGGTCCGTGCCGCATCGGCCGGCACGGAGAGCCACGCACGCGGCGGATGCCGAAGAGCTGTTCGCCCATGACGCGAGGCGGCAGGCCGCTTTTCCTGTATGCGGCCCGGCCCTGCCGGAGGAGCAACCATCGCCCACGCCAACCCCTCGGACAAGGCTGGGTGGCCTGCGGTTCAGGCCAGCGACACGGACATGCGCCACACCGATAGGACGGCAAGCCGCCCGGGCATGGCGGGAAGGCGCACCGCACAATCACGCCTGTCAGAGATGCCCGCACGCCGCGGATGCTTGTTGCGGGAATGGGCATCGCATAGCCTTCCCGGAAAAAGGCCGGAGCGATTGCACCCTGCAATCAGGCGATCGGCGAAGAATGAAGGGAGGCACGCCTGTGGATGCTCTTGCGCGCGCCATTAACGTGATCGACTGGATCAACCGTTCCGTCGGCAAGGTCGTCGCCTGGCTGACGCTGGCGACGGTCCTGATCTGCGGCATGGTCGTCCTGCTGCGGTATTCGGCCGGCCTTGGCTATGTCTGGATGCAGGAACTCTATGTCTGGACCCACGCCATGACCTTCCTGCTGGCGGCGGGGTTCGCCTATCTGCTGAACGCCCATGTCCGGGTGGACATCTTCTATGCCCGCATGAGCCCGCGCGGAAAGGCCTGGGTCGACCTGTTCGGCGTGGTCTTCCTGCTGATGCCGTGGCTGGCGCTGCTCGGCTGGACCGCCTGGACCTATGTCTCCTACTCCTGGCAGACGAATGAGGTCTCGGTCCAGGGCAACGGCATGCCGGCGATGTACGTCCTCAAGGCGTCCATCCTCGGCTTCGTTCTGCTGCTGGGGCTGCAGGGCCTGGCCTGGATCGGCCGCTGCATCCTGGTGCTGAACGGCCGCGAGCCGCCGCCTTCCGAGACCCTGACCGGGCCGATTGTCTGAGCGCGCGATGTCCTCCCTCCTCCTGGGCGAGATCCTCGCCATCGCCCTCTTCCTGGCCGGCACCTTCGGCGTCCTGCTCGGCTTCCCCATCGCCTTCAGCCTGGCGGGCTTCTCGCTGATCTTCGCCGGCCTCGGCTGGGCGGTCGGCGCCTTCGACCCGATCATCCTGACCAGCCTGCCCTCGCGCTATTTCGGGCTGATGACCAATGAGGTGCTGGTGGCGGTGCCGCTGTTCATCTTCATGGGCGCTGTCCTCGAACGCTCGAAGATCGCGGAGGCGCTGCTCGAGACCATGGGCCAGCTCTTCGGCAGGATGCGCGGCGGCCTGGCGATCTCCGTCGTGATCGTGGGCGCGCTGCTGGCGGCCTCGACCGGTGTGGTCGGTGCGACCGTCGTGACCATGGGGCTGCTCAGCCTGCCCGCGATGATGCGCGCCGGCTACGACCCGAAGCTCGCCACCGGCGTTATCTGCGCCTCGGGGACGCTCGGCCAGATCATCCCGCCCTCGGTCATCCTGATCTTCATCGGCGACCTGCTAATGGGCGCCAACCAGCTCGCGGCGCAGCGGACGGGCAGGCCGGTCGATCCGGTCTCCGTCGGCGACCTCTTCGTCGGCGCCTTCCTGCCGGGCCTTGGCATCGTCGCGCTCTATATCCTCTACGTCCTCGGGATGGCCGTTGTGCGGCCCGCGAGTTGCCCGGCGCTGCAGATGGATGAGGCGGAGCGGGCCTCGCTCGGGCGCCGCTTCCTGCGCGCCCTGGTGCCGCCCCTGCTGCTGATGGTGGCGGTGCTCGGCTCGATCCTGGTCGGGCTGGCGACGCCGACCGAGGCGGCGTCGATCGGCGCGATCGGCGCGGTGGTGCTGGCCGCCGTCAACCGCGCCCTCTCCTTCCGCATGATGCTCGGCGTCATGCGCAACACGGCGGTGATCAGCGCGCTCGTCTTCGGCATCGTGCTCGGCGTGTCGGTCTTCTCGCTGGTCTTCCGCGGCCTCGGCGGTGAGCACCTGGTCGAGCAGGTGCTGCTCAGCATGCCCGGCGGCACCATCGGCGCGGTGGCGGGCGTGATGCTGGTGATGTTCGTGCTGGGCTTCTTCATGGACACCATCGAAATCGTGCTGATCGTGGTGCCCATCACGGCGCCGGCCATCATCGCCATGGGCGTCGATCCGCTCTGGCTGGGCGTGATGATCGGCATCAACCTGCAGACGGCCTTCCTGACGCCGCCGGTCGGCTTCGCCCTGTTCTACATGCGCGCCGTGGCGCCGGCCTCGATCACCACCGGCGACATCTATCGCGGCATCATTCCCTTCGTCTGCCTGCAGGTGGTCGCCCTTGCGGCCCTCTGGCTGGTGCCGCAGACCGCCACCTGGCTGCCGAAGGTTGTCTTCCCCAGTGCCGTGCCCGCGGCCGCCTCGCCCGGCGGTGGCGGTTCGGTGCTCGACGACATCCTGCGGGGGCCGGTGGGCGGTGGCACCCCCGGGTCCTCCGGCTCGCCGCTGGATCAGCTTCTCAGCCCGCCGCGACCCGAGGAGCGCCAGCCGCAGAGCGATCCGGTTCTCGACCGGCTGCTGCGGGGTGACTGACGCGATGGCGCCCGCCGGCGGTGCCGGCGGGCGCTGCATGATCCGGCGCGGCCGCGGCTGCATCAGGTGGGGCGGAAGCCCTGCAGGCGCGCGTTGAGGTATTCCTGCAGGCCGATCCGGCTCCACGCCATCTGCTCACGCTGGAATTTATAGTAGGAATCCAGCGTCTTCTTGGTCAGCGCATCGCCGGTGTCGCGCAGCTCCGCCAGCACCTCGCTCCAGGCGCGGCCATAGCCCTGGATGAACTCGTCGGGCAGCCTGCGGAGCTGCACATTGTGCTGCCGGATCAGGGTCTCGAGCGCGCCGGCATTGCTGGCATCATTCTCGGCCGTGAGCTGGCAGTGCTCATCGCCGCAGCCCCAGGCGAAGATCTGCTGGATGTCCTTCGGCAGGGCGTCCCACTTCGCCTTGTTGACCGTCATTTCGTTGATGACCGCGGGCTCGTGCATGCCCGGCCAGTAGTAGAAGCGCGTCACCTTGTAGAAACCGGCCGCCAGGTCCTGCCAGGGCCCGACCCATTCGGTGGCGTCGATGGCGCCGGACTGCAGGGCACCGAAGATCTCGCCGACGGGCAGGTTCACGATCGTCGCGCCCATCTTGCGCAGCGCGTCGCCGCCGAAGCCCGGGATGCGCATCTTCAGGCCGCGCACATCGGCCGCGGAGCGAATCTCCTTGTTGAACCAGCCGGCCATCTGCACGCTGGTCGAGCCGGCATGGAAACCCTTGAGGCCGAACTGCGCATAGGCCTCGTCCCACAGCGCCTGCCCGCCGCCATAGCGCAGCCAGGCGACGGATTCGTAGTTGGTCATGCCGAAGGGCACGGTGGTGTAGACGCTGAGGATCTTGGCCTTGTTCTGCCAGTAATAGGGCGTGGAGTGCATGCAGTCGGCGGTGCCGCGCTGCACGGCGTCGAAGGCCTCGAAGGCCGGCACCAGTTCGCCGGCGGCGAAGACCCGGATTGTCAGGCGCCCGCCCGTTGCCTCGCCGATGGTCCTGGCGAAGCGCTCCGCCATGGTGCCGCCGCCGGGAAACATCTTCGGCCAGCTCGTCACCATGCGCCATTCCTGGCGGCCCTGCGAAAGCGCGGGCGCCGCCAGGGTCGTCACCGCCGCCGCCGTGGCCACGCCACCGGCGGCCGTCCTGGCGAGGTTCCGGCGTTGAATTTCGGTCATTGTCCTTGCTCCTCCCTGTTATGGTTTGTTGCCCGGCACAGGCTTTTCGCGCGACGGGTGAAGTGCGGGGGCGAGATTATAAAAAGAACGATAAGCCAGAATGCCGCCGCAATCGGTATTACAGGGCTGAAACGCTATCGCGGCTCCTGTGCCGGTTCAATTCGAACCTCCGCTTCGGCGGCCATCCCGGGTGCCTGGTATCGACAACCCTCGGTCAGGAGCGCAGGCCGGAAGGGCAGCTTCCATACGCCTCGGCTTCCCGCGCGCGGCTGGCCGCCCAGGGCTGCCGGGATCGTGCCCCGCACCAGCCCCTGTGAACCAGGCCGCGGGCAAAGCCACTTCCGCCCACGCCGCCTCGCGGGGCAGAAACACCGGACCGATCCGGAGCAGCGATGGTGTGGCGGCCCAATCTGAAGCCCCTGCTCGGCCCCGCCGGCCTGGTGCTGGCCTGCTTCCTGCTGGGCGCCGCGGTACCGGCGCTCCTGCCCGGGCTCGGCCTGCCCCGCGACGGGATGGCGGCCGGGGCGCTGCGCGTGCTGGCGGGGACCGGCTTCTGGCTCGGCCTCGCCTGGGCCGGCGCGCGGCTTTTCGACCTGCTGCTGCTGCGCGCGGCGCTGACCGCACGGCGCAGCGCACCCTATCCGCGGCTGCTCTCGGACATGGTGCGCGCGGCACTCTTCGCGGCCGCGACGGCGGCTATCCTGATGCTGGTCTTTGGCCAGCCCGCGATCGGCCTGCTGACCACCTCCGGCGTCGTCGTCGCGGTCATCGGCTTCGCGCTCCGCAACATCATCGGCGATGTCTTCTCCGGCATCGCGCTCGGGGTCGATGCGCCCTACCGCATCGGCGACTGGATCGAGACCGCCGAGGGCTGCGCGGGCCGCGTCATCGAGGTGAGCTGGCGGGCGACGCGGCTGATCACGCGCGACGGCGTGACCCTGACCGTGCCGAACGGGCTGATCGCGGCGCATCGCCTGGTGAATTTCGGTGCCAAGGGGGGGTACCGCACCGGCCTGCGCCTGCCCCTCGACCCCGCCCTGCCGACCGAGCGCGCGAAGCGCATCCTGCTGGCCGCGGCGCTGGATGCGGAGCGGCAGTTCCCGGGCTTGGTCCCGGACGTGCTGCTGCAGGAATTCGCGGATGGCGCCGCCATCTACCTGCTGCGCTTCCGCGTGCCGGATTACGGGCGGGAGGCAGCCTGCCGCGACGCGGTCGCCGCCGCTGTGCTGCGCGCCCTGCAGCATGCCGGCCTCGCCCCGGCCCGGCCGGCGCGCGCGCTGCAGCTCGAACGCGGGGCGGCGGCGCGTGCCGGGCCGGCGGCGCTGCTGCGGCGCATCGCGCTGTTTGCCGGCTTCCCGCCGGAGGAGCGGGCCGCGCTGGAGGCCCTGATGCAGGAGCAGCCGGTGCCGCGCGGCGCCACCATCGTCCGCCAGGGCGAGGCCGGCGACAGCCTCTTCATCCTTGCGGAAGGCGCGCTGGAGGTCCGGGCGGTGCGGGACGGCGTGGAGATGCCGCCCGACCGCATCGTGCCGGGTGATGTCTTCGGCGAGATGTCGCTGCTCACCGGCCAGCAGCGCAGCGCGACGGTCTCCGCGACGACCGATGCGCTGGTCTATGAGATCCGGCGCGAGCATCTCGACCCGATCCTGCGGCGCCGGCCGGAACTGGCGGAGAGCCTGGCGGCGATCATGGCCAGCCGCCGTGCCCGCAACGCCCGCCCGGCCGAGATGCCGGCGCCGCCCGAGCCGGCCGAGGCGCCGGAGCGGGAGGACCTGCTGGGCCGGCTGCGGGCCTTCTTCCGCCTGGGCTGACCCTGGCCCTGCCCCCCAGCCACGGCCCGGCAAGGCGCCAGCCCGTATGATCAACCCCTTCGCGGGAGGACACTGCGTTCGTGTCACCGCAGGGCGGCCTCGCGGCTGCACTTGCGCCGAAGCAAACCACGGATCCCTCGGGCATTCGGGCTTCCCGGCGGCGATGATCGTTGACCCCTGCGGCGCGGGCGGCAGCCCGTGCCGAAGTGGCTTCCGCCGCCGGTGCGGCGCTCTTGCCCGGATGCGGTCACGCATCCGGGCCCTTGGTATGCATCCTGGGTTGCAGCCGCCATCGGCGGCTGAGGCCAGGCATGCGGCCCGCGGCCTGTGCCGCGCCGTGATCCTGCCAGGGCGAGCCGGTGCGGAGGAGGGCATTGAGCGTGACCAGGCGCTTTTACCTGAGAGTTCTGAGGACGCGTCTGGGCGGCTTCCCCCTGGCCCGGAGCCTGTCTTGCGGGAGGTGCTGAGGACGGGATTGCGGCAGGCGGCGGCGAGGGCCGCCATGTGGGGGCGGGTCTGCCTGCGCGCATGCGCCGCCTGCCCTGCCGCTGGCGCCTGATCCGCGCATTGCCGGGGCCATTCGCAACCGGTGGCAATGCTTGCGGCGGAACCCATGCCGCCGAGGTGTTGGCGGCTGCGCAGGGTGTGAAGTAACCCGGCGCGGCACCCTCGTCACTCCTGGGCGTTCCGATGCGGGATCGTCCAGGAGGATCATGATGACCCGTACCATTCTTGCCGGCCTGCTCGTCCTCGCCCTCGCCGCCTGCGGTACCTCGCCCGGCGGCCGCGCCGTCTCGGGCGGCCTGCTCGGCGCGGGGGCCGGCGCCGGCGTCGGCGCGCTGACCGGCGGCAGTGTCGGCACCGGCGCGCTGGTCGGCGGTGGCATTGGCGCCGCGGGCGGCGCGCTGACCGCCCCGCGCTCGCGCTTCTGAACGGCCCGGGCCGGCCGCAGGGCCGGCCCGTTCCGGCCCTGCCGGGCCGGAGCCCGGCCTCTCATGCCGGCCGGCAGGCGTTCTGAATCACAGCCGCCACTGCTGACCGGGGCCGCATCAATGCACCGGCATGGATGCGGGGCGGCGTCAGTCCTGCCGGTCCTTCACCGCATCCGGGTTCGACCCGGCATCCTCCTCGAGGTCCTGCACCACCTCGCGCAGCGCGCCCTCGTCGAGTTTCTTCGCCTGGTCGATATGCCGGTCCGCCTCCCGCTCCCGGCCCTGGGCCAGGTCGTCGAGCGCCCGCTCGGCGAGGTCGCGGGCCTTCTCATGCGCGTCGTCGGGACGCGGGGTCTTGTCCTGGGGCATGGGCCTGCCTGTCCTGCTGCTGGAGCCAGAAGAACAGGCCGTGCGGGCAGGGGTTGCCGGCGCGTGGCTGCCCTTGCTCACGCAGATGCGTCCCGGCCGCCCCGCCTCGGCGCCTACCCTGCCCGTGACGCCGCGGCGCAGGAGCGCAGCCATGGAGACCAGGATCGACGAGGTCGCTGATGGCATCTACCGCCTTTCGACCTTCGTGCCGGAGATCGCGCCCCCGGCCGGCTTCACCTTCAACCAGTTCCTGGTGATGGGCGAGGAGCCGCTGCTGTTTCACACCGGCCTCCGGCGCATGTTCCCGCTGGTGCGGGACGCCCTCGCGCGCCTGCTGCTGCCCGAACGGCTGCGCTGGATCGGCTTCGGCCACTACGAGGCGGACGAGTGCGGCGCGCTGAACGAGTGGCTGGCGATCGCGCCGCGGGCGGAGGCGGTGCATGGCGATACCGGCTGCCTGGTCTCGCTGAACGACCTGGCCGACCGGCCGCCGCGGATGCTGGCGGATGGCAGCGCGATCGAACTCGGCGGCGGGCGACGCGTACGCTGGCTAGACACGCCGCACATCCCGCATGGCTGGGATGCCGGCGTCCTCTTCGAGGAAGCGAGCGGCACCCTGCTCTGCGGCGACCTCTTCACCCAGCTCGGGGACGGTCCCGCGCTGACCGAGGGCGATGTGGTGGGTCCGGCGATCGCGGCCGAGGACCTGTTCGGCTTCTCCAGCCTGAACCCGGGGATGGGCGCCACGATCCGCCGGCTCGCCGGCCTCTCGCCCCGCGCGCTCGCCCTGATGCACGGTCCGTCCTTCGCCGGCGACGGCGCGGCGGCGCTGCGGGCGCTGGCCGAGGATTACGACCGGCGGGTCCACGCCGCCGGCAACCGGAACCCGGGCGGGCAGGCCATGGCGGCCGCGGACGCCTGATACTTAGCTCATGAAGTCCCGCCCTGCGGCCCGCGGAGCGGGCCAAGCGCGCGAAGGCGCGCCGCGGCCAATGCCGCGACGCCAAGGCCCGGAGGGCCGCCGGCGTTTGAGGCAGGACATGCGTCAGCCTGTCATGCGCCAGGTACGAGGCCTGCCGGGCGGCAGGAGCCGCCCTCGCGCCGGGGTGCCGCTCAGCCCTCGGGCGGCGGCCGCAGCGGCTTGTACTCCTCGGTCGCCACGTCGCGGCCGAACTGGCCGTGATCCTCCGGCAGCGGGCCGGGCCGGGGCTCCGCGGCCTGGCCCTCGCCAGGCGGCATCGGGTGTTCCGGCGCCCCGGCCGGGCCCATCATCGGTTCGTCCACCGGGGAGGGCATGCTGCCGCGCTCACCATCCCAGGGCGTGCCCCGCACCAGGTCGAGCGGCAGCGCCCGTTCCGCGGTGCAGGAGCAGACGACGCTGCCATCCGCCATCATGTTCGGCATGGTGACCTCGTCGCAGTGCGGGCAGAGCACGGCATCGAGGCGTTGCTGTTCGGGGCGCGGTTCGAGGTCGCTCATACGAAGGCTAAAGCGGCTGCGGCCCCGCGGTTCTGTGACCGCGTGGCGGCGCCCCGGCGACCGCGGGAAGGGCAGGCTCAGTTGAGCTGGTTGAGGTCCTCGGCCAGGACCACGATCTGGACCGAATAGGACACCTCGCCATCCTCCGCATCGCGGTGGACGGTGCCCACGAACTCGCTGCCGACAAAGAGTTCGACAGAGGCGTTCTTGCGCTTCGGGGTTGAGAGCGTGATGCGCTCATTGCCCAGCAGCCGGCGAAGATGGGCCTGCACGGCGGCCAGTTCGGCTGGGTTCATGTTCACATGTCCTGCTGCGAAGGTGCGGACCCATAGCGGCGGGCCGCGGCCGAGGCTAGTCCGTCCCCCCCCCGGCAAGGATGCGGCGCGCCAATGCTGCGGCGGCTCTGGGCCGCCCCGCCGCATTCCGCCCGGACGTTGCGCCGGGCGCAGGCCGGCCCTCAGGCGGCGCCCTACCCGTCCTCCTCCGGCGTCAGCAGCCGGAGCGAGAGGGCATGCAGCCCGACCCCGAACTCCGTCTCCAGCACGGCATGCGCGGCGCGGGAGCGGGCGACGCGGTTCATCCCGGCGAAGGCGGGGCTGACCACCAGGACGGTGTAATGCGTCTCCCCCTCCGGCCGCGCGCCGGCATGGCCGATATGGCGGTGGCTGTCATCCTGGACCTCGACCCGCGCCGGCGGGAAGGCGATCTCCAGGGCGTGGCGGATGCGCTCGGCTCGGCTCTGCATGCGCGCTATTTCAACGGTTTCCGCGCGGCGGGCAAGGCATGGCGGGGTAGCGTCGCGCAGCCCTCGCGCGGCTTGCGCACCCGCGGGGGCACGCCCATAAAGCGGCAATGCCCCCCCGTCGCGGCCGTAGCCCCGAGCCTGATCCGGACCGGCCGCAGCGCCCCTGCGATGCCCCGGGCTGCACCGCCGCCGGGGAGTTCCGGGCGCCCCGCTCCCGCTCCGCGCTGAACGAATACCTCTGGTTCTGCCTGCCGCATGTCCGGGAATACAATTCGGCCTGGGACTACTACAAAGGCATGGGCCCGGCGGAGATCGAGGCGAATCTGCGCAGCGACAGCGGCTGGCAGCGGCCGACCTGGCCGCTCGGCCGGCTCGGCGGGGCCCGCCGCTTCGATACGGAGCAGCTCCGCGACCCCCTCGGGATCCTGCGCGACACCCCCCTGCATGCGAAGCGCGGCCGCGCGCGCGAGGAGAAGCGTGAGGCGCCGCCCGAACTGCGCGCCGCGCTGGACGTTCTGGGACTTGCCTGGCCGGTGGAGCCGCCCGCGCTCCGGGCCCGCTACAAGGAGCTGGCCAAGCAGCTCCACCCGGACGTCAATGGCGGCGACCGCGGGGCGGAGGACCGGCTGAAGGACGTCAACCGTGCCTACAGCCTGCTGCGCCAGCGGATCGGCACGGGCCGGGCCGCCGCCCCGGCCGAGCCCGCCGGGGCCGCCCCGTGAGCCTGTAGCGCCCGCCCCCGGGCTCGGCGGTTGGGAATTCGCCACACACCGGGTAGCCTGCTAGCCAAGCCTGCCGTAGTCTTCTGACCAAGAACCTGAGCGGATGCCGATGAACAAGGTCGCCAACCTCGCCGAAATCCGTCCAACTTCGGCGATCGATACCCCCGACACCACCGTCGACGCGCGGGAGGCCTTCGGTCTCGACATCGACATGCAGGTGCCCGCCTACTCGACGCGCACCGAACATGTGCCGGAGGTGGACAGCACCTACCGGTTCGACCGGGAGACGACGCTGGCGATCCTGGCCGGCTTCACGAACAACCGGCGCGTGATGATCCAGGGCTATCACGGTACCGGCAAGTCCACGCATATCGAGCAGGTGGCGGCGCGCCTGAACTGGCCCTGCATTCGCGTCAACCTGGACAGCCACATCAGCCGCATCGACCTGATCGGCAAGGACGCGATCGTCCTGAAGGACGGCAAGCAGGTGACGGAGTTCCGGGAGGGCATCCTCCCCTGGGCCCTGCAGCATCCCTGCGCGCTGGTCTTCGACGAGTATGATGCCGGCCGGCCGGACGTGATGTTTGTCATCCAGCGCGTGCTGGAAGTCGAGGGCAAGCTGACGCTGCTCGACCAGAACAAGGTGATCCGGCCGCACCCCTATTTCCGCCTGTTTGCCACGGCCAACACCGTGGGCCTCGGCGACACCACGGGGCTCTATCACGGCACGCAGCAGATCAACCAGGGCCAGATGGACCGCTGGTCCGTCGTCGCCACGCTGAACTACCTGCCGCATGCGCAGGAGACCTCGATCGTCCTGGCCAAGATGGGGTCCGACGGGTCCGACCCGAAGCTGAAGAAGCGGGTGGAGGCGATGGTGGCGCTGGCCGACCTGACCCGCGCCGGCTTCATCGCCGGCGACATCAGCACCGTCATGTCCCCGCGCACCGTCATCACCTGGGCGGAGAATGCGCGCATCTTCGGCGATGTCGGCTTCGCCTTCCGCCTCACCTTCCTCAACAAATGCGACGAGGCGGAGCGCAGCACGGTGGCGGAATACTACCAGCGCTGCTTCAACGAGGACCTGCCGACCGGGACCCTGCTGAAGAAGGCGGGGTGAACGCATGACCGAGGAGCGGGCGAGCCTCGACCAGCACAGCCTGGCGCTGCTGCGCCGGATCGATGCGAAGCTGGACGACGTCATCGCCCGCCTCTCCATCCTGGAACGGCGGGGCGCCCTCCGGGACGAGGAACAGGTGATGGACCGCCTCACCCAACTCGAGCTGCGCCAGCGGCTGGAGCGGCTGGAGCGCCGCATCGACCTGGTCGATCCCGCCCTGCCCCCGGATCCCTGAGCCCGCTCCGCACACCGGGGTATCGGCCGCAGCAGCATCGGTTGAGCGAAGCATGTCCAAGCAGGACCTGACCCGCCAGGAAGAGTTCAAGCGCGCGACCGCCGGCACGCTGCGCGCCATCGCGCATGCCAATGCCGAGGTGCAGGTCGCCTTCCAGCCCGGACCGGGCGGCGTCTCCGGCAAGCGCGTGCGCCTGCCGCTGCCCACGCGCGCCCTGCCGCCGGGCGAGATGGCGAAGCTGCGCGGCGCCGCCGATGCCGCCGCGCTGCGCATCCGCCACCACTCGGATGCCATCCACAATGCCCGCCTGCCGGCGCGGCGGGAGGCGAAGGAGGTCTTCGACGCGCTGGAAGACGTGCGCGTCGAGGCCGTCGGCAGCCGCCACATGGCCGGCGTCGCCGCCAATCTCCGCGCCCGCCTCGCCGACCAGTGCGAGACCGAGGGCTATGACCGCATGACGCGGAAGGACCAGCTGCCGCTGCCCGCGGCACTGTCCCTCCTCGCGCGCGAACGCATCACCGGCGACCCGGCGCCCGAGGCGGCGCATCGCGTCCTCGACCTCTGGCGCGACACGCTGGGCGAGCAGGCCGAGGCGGCGCTGGCCGAGATGGCCACGGCCACCGAGGACCAGGACGCCTTTGCCCGCGCCGCCCGCAAGCTGCTGACCGCCCTCGACCTGGCGGAGGCCGAGGTGGAGGCCGAGGCCGAGGAGCAGGAGGACGGCGAGGAGAGCGGCGAGCAGTCCACCCAGCAGGACCAGTCCGGGGAGGGTGAGGCCCAGGCCCAGGACCAGGAGAGCATGCTCGGCGCCCAGCCCGAGACGATGCAGGGCGAGGCCTCCGACGAGGAGGTCGAGGAAGCCGAGGAAGAGGGCGCCGCCGCCGAGGGCGACGACAAGCCGGGCGGCCCGCAGCAGCGCCGCGAGGTGCCGCAGACCGACGATGCCAGCCGCTACCACCCCTTCACCACCCAGTTCGACGAGGTGGTGGAGGCGGACGACCTCTGCGACCCGGAGGAGCTGGGGCGGCTGCGCCAGCAGCTCGACCAGCAGCTCTCCCACCTGCAGGGCGTCGTCTCCAAGCTGGCGAACCGCCTCCAGCGCCGGCTGCTGGCGCAGCAGCAGCGCGCCTGGGAGTTCGACCTGGAGGAGGGTACGCTGGATGCCGCCCGCCTCGCCCGCATCGTCGCCAACCCGCTGCTGGCGCTCTCCTACAAGCGGGAGCGGGAAGCGGATTTCCGCGACACGGTGGTGACGCTGCTGATCGACAATTCCGGCTCCATGCGCGGCCGGCCGATCACGGTGGCGGCGATGTGCTCCGACATCCTGGCGCGCACGCTGGAGCGTTGCGCGGTGAAGACCGAGATCCTCGGCTTCACCACCCGTGCCTGGAAGGGCGGCCAGTCCCGCGAACGCTGGGTGCAGGAAGGCAAGCCGCGCAATCCCGGCCGCCTGAACGACCTGCGGCACGTGGTCTACAAGGCCGCCGACGCTCCCTGGCGGCGGGCGCGCAAGAATCTCGGCCTGATGCTGCGCGAGGGGCTGCTGAAGGAGAATATCGACGGCGAGGCGCTGGAATGGGCCTACAAGCGCATCCGCACCCGGCCGGAGCACCGCCGCATCCTGATGGTGATCTCGGACGGCGCGCCGGTCGATGACAGCACGCTGTCAGTGAACCCCGGCAACTACCTGGAAAGGCATCTCAGGAAGGTTATCGCCGATATCGAAGGCCGGGGTGACGTGGAACTGATTGCCATCGGCATCGGCCACGATGTTACCCGGTATTATCGGCGCGCCGTGACGATCGTGGACGCCGAGGAACTGGGCGGCACCATGATGAAGAAGCTGGCGGAACTGTTCGACGAGGATGCCGCGGAGGCCTGGCAGCGGGCCGCCATGGAACGCGCCCCGCTCGTCGCCTGAGCCAGGCCATGCCGCATCCGCCCGGCGGCCATTGGCGCCGCCGGTCCCTGGTGGCGGCAGGCCTCGCCTCGCTCGCCACCGCCGCCTGCGCGCAGGCCGGGCCCGCCGCCCGGCCGCTGACGCTTCCCCCCTCTCCGCCCGGCAGCCGGCTGGAACTGCTCGGTGGCCTCGCCATTGATGACAAGGCGCTCGGCTTCGGCGGGCTCTCCGCCCTGCACTTGGCCGAGGACCTGCAGCTCACCGCCGTCAGCGATCTCGGCCACTGGATGACTGCCCGGCTGGAGCTGCGGGAGGGGCGCCCGGTCGGGCTCAGCGGTCTGCGCACCGGCGCGCTCGGCGACGGGGCCGGCAAGCCACTGGGCCGCGGCTTTACCGGCGATGCCGAGGCGCTGGCCCGGCTGCCGGACGGCACCTGGCTGGTGGCCTTCGAGCGCTGGCACCGCATCCGTGCCTATCAGCGGCTGGACGGCGCCGGCCGCTATGTCGAGGCGCCGCCCGGCCTGGAATGGTCCGGCGGCAATGGCGGGCTGGAATCCCTGGCCGTGCTGCCCGACGGGCGCTGGCTGGCGATGACGGAGGCGAATGCCGTGCCGGACCATCCCGGCCTGCTGCGCGCCTGGCTGGGCGGGCCGGGGCGCTGGATGCCGGTGGCCTATCGGCCGGGTGCCGATTTCAGCCCGGCCGATGCCGCGCCGCTGCCGGATGGCGGGGCGCTGGTGCTGGAGCGGAGCTTCTCCCTCTTTGCCGGTTTCGGCGGGCGGCTGGTGCGCATCCCGGCCGGGGCGCTGCGGGACGCCGGGCCGGGCACGGTGCTGGAAGGGGAGGAGCTGCTGCGCCTCGCTTCACCCCTGCCGGTCGATAATTTCGAGGGGGTCAGCGCCGTCCGGATCGGCGGGCGGACGCTGGTGGCGCTGGTCTCGGACAACAACGAGAACCTGTTGCAGAAGACGATCCTGCTGCTCTTCGTGCTGGCGGATGATTGATCCTGGCGGCCCGGATGCGGGACCGCATCCGGTCAGGAGCGCCGCGACGGCAGCGGCCTCATGCCAGGCTCAGGACATGCTGCCGCATGCCATGCCCCAGGCGCCGGCGGTCCTCCGGGTTTTGGCCTCGCGGCACTGGCCGCGGCGCGCCTTCGGGCGCTCGGCCCGCTCCGCAGGCCGCGGGTCGGGACGTCATGAGCCGGATATCAGTGCGCCAGCCGCTCCGCCGGCAGGGTCAGCACCACCCTGAGGCCGCCCGGATCCGACCAGTCGAAGGCGGCCTGACCGGCGAGCTGGTGCTCGATGCTCTGGCGTACCAGGGTGGAGCCAAAGCCGCGTCGTGCCGGGCACCCGGCCACCGCCGGCCCGCCCGCCTCGGCCCAGGTGATCGCCACCGTCTCGGCCGAACTCCAGGCAATGGTGACCTGCCCCTCCGGCAGGGAGAGGGCGCCGTGCCGCGCGGCATTGGTCGCCAGCTCGTGCAGCGCGAGGGCGAGCGCCGCCGCGGCGGTCGGCCCGACCGCGACCTCCGGCCCGGCGAGGGCGATCCGCCCGCGCCCCGCGGCACCGGTGCCGAAGGGGCCGAGCACGGCCTCCAGCAGCGCGGCCAGCGTGGTCGGGCACAGGCCGCGGGCGGCGCCGTCGCCCGCCGCGTCCCGCACCAGGTCATGCGCCGCCGCCAGCGCCCACACCCGGCCGCGCAGCGCCTCTGCCAGACCGGCCGCGTCATGCGCAGTCCGGGCGGTGAAGCGGACCAGCCCATCGAAGACGGCAAACTGGTTCTTCACCCGGTGGTCGAGCTCGCGCACCAGCAGCTCGCGCGTCCGCTCGGCCGCCTTGCGCTCGGTGATGTCCTCGATCACCCCGGCATAGCGGGCGACGGTGTCCGATCCGGGTTCACGCAGCGGGGCGCCGCGCAGCGCGATCCAGCGCGGGCCTGATCATCCGCTCGCAGGATGCGGCATTCCACCTGCCACTCCGCCCCGGCCGCGATCGCCGCCTCGAAGCCCTGCTCCACCGCCGCGCGCTCCTCCACCGGCACCTGGCGCAGCAGGTCGGTGCGGTGCCAGGCGGGCGGCGGCGCGGCATGGCCCAGGATCGCGTCATGCCGGGGGGAGCGGATGCAGGCCCGGGTCGCGAGATCGAGTTCCCAGGCGCCGATGCCGGCCCCCTCGGTGGCAAGCCGGAGGCGTGCGGCGCCGGAGCGCAGCGCCGCCTCCCGCGCGCGGAGCGCGGCGACCGAGGCGGTGAGCGCGGCGACCTCCCGCGGCCCGCCGACCTGCGGCACCGAGGCCCAGGGGGCGTCCTTCAGCCGGCCGGCGGCGCGGTAGAGCTCGACCAGCGGCCGGGCGATGATGCCGGCCAGCAGCCAGCCCAGCCCGGCCGCCAGCAGCGCGGCCGCCGCACCCCAGGCCATCACCTCCCGCGCCAGCTGCCGCGCCGGGGCGAAGGCCGCCACGGCGTCGTGCCGCACCAGCACGGACCAGCCGAGCCCGGCATATTGCCGGTGTCCCCGGGTCGCGGCATAGCCGACCAGGTGGCCGCCATCCTCGTCCAGCAGGCTGCCGCTGCGGCCGGCGGCCAGCGCCGGAGCGGCGCCGGGCGCGAGCGTGGCGAGCCTCGCCTGGCGGAGCCCGGGCGGGCCGAGCAGCACCTGCCCCTCCCGCGACAGCACCAGCGCCTGCGCCCCGGGATGGCGGACGAGCACCGGCTGCATCACGTCGTGCTCGATGCCCTCGGCCCATTCCCAGAAGAGATGCGCCGCGACGACGCCGATCAGGGTGCCGTCCTCCGCCCGCACCGGCGCGGCGATATCGACGAAGCGCGGCGGGTTCTCCGGCGACCGGCCGAGCAGCGGCCCATCAGCAGCGCGTCACGCACATCGCCCACGAAGGGCGCTTCGCGGCCGCGCAGAAAATATTCGCGCCGCGCGACATCGGCACCCTCCAGCAGCCCGCTGCTGGTGGCCAGCAGCTGGCCCGCGGGCGAGACGAAGAACAGGATGGCGTAGTCGGGATAGGTCTCGTGCAGGCGCCGCAGCACGGCGCGCCGCGTCGCCGGCGTCGCCTCGGGGTCGCGCATGGTGTCGAGCGAGGCGGCGACCTGGAGATCGCGCAGGCGCTCGAACAGGCCGCGGTCGAGCAGGTCGGCGGCACGCTCGGCGGCGGCGGCGAATTCGGCGCCGATATCGGCGCGCAGCCGGCGGTCGGCGACCACACCGACGGTGAGCGAGGCGGCGAGGGCGGCGAGCAGGCCGAGCGCGCCGAAGGCGGCAGCGAGCACGGTCCGGATGCCGGCGCGGGGTTGCGCCACCCCGTCGAGACCGGCCGCCTGTCCCCTGGTCTCCGCCCCCGTCGCATCCTGGCGATGATGAGCGGCCGTGCTGCCATCCATGCCGGCAGGCTCCGTCCCGGCCCGTCAGGGCGAGGGATTATAGAAGCATGCCAATGAAAGTATACCGCTCCATTTGTTTTGAGAAAGCATCAATAGAGCCGTTGCGAGGAAGGGTCGCCTGGTTGCCCGGCTTGGACCTGGGGCGGGTTCCAGGCTATGGCTGCCCGCCTGGGAGCCGCACCATGAACGCCATCGCCGAACAGGTCGCCCGCGCGCAGCCGCACGACAGCACCCACCTGCTCGAGACCGCCGCCCGCGCCGCCCGTGCCGCGGCCGGGGAGCTTGCGCGTGCGCCGCGACCGGCGAAGGACCAGGCCCTGCAGGCCGCCGCCGCCGCGCTGCGCGCCCGCACCGCCGAGATCCTGGCGGCGAATGAGGCGGATGTCGCCGGTGCCCCCGGCCTTTCCGCCGCCTACAGGGACCGCCTGACCCTGACGCCCGCCCGGATCGAGGCTATGGCGAAGGGGCTGGAGGAGGTGGCCGGGCTGCCCGACCCGGTGGGCCGGGTGCTGGCGGAATGGACCCGCCCAAATGGGCTCCGCATCCGCCGCGTCGCCCAGCCGATCGGCGTCATCGGCATGATCTTCGAGAGCCGGCCGAACGTGACGGCCGACGCCGCCGCGCTGTGCCTCAAGTCCGGCAATGCCGTGATCCTGCGCGGCGGCAGCGAGAGCACGCGGAGCGCTGCCGCGATCCATGCCTGCCTGGCCGAAGGGCTGCGTGCCGCCGGCCTGCCGGAGGCCGCGGTGCAGATCGCGCCCACAGCGGACCGCGCCTTTGTTGGTGCCATGCTGCGCGCCTCGGGCCTCATCGATCTCATCATCCCGCGCGGCGGCAACGGCCTGGTCACGCGGGTAATGGAGGAAGCGCGGGTGCCCGTCCTCGCGCATGCCGAGGGGCTCTGCCACACCTATGTCCATGCGGGTGCCGATTTCGCCATGGCGCGGGACATCCTGGCGAACGCCAAGATGCGCCGCACCGGCATCTGCGGCGCGACCGAGACGCTGCTGGTCGACGCCGCCATCGCCCCGGCCCTGCTGCCGATCCTGGTCGCCGACCTCCGGGCGCTCGGCTGCGACTTCCGCGCCGATGCGCGCACGCGGGCGATCTGCCCGGAACTGCCGGCGGCCTCGGCCGAGGATTTCTCCACCGAATGGCTGGATGCCCGGCTTTCCGTCGCGGTGGTGGAGGGTGTCGAACAGGCGCTGGGGCATATCCGCCGCCACGGCTCGGAGCATACCGAGGCGATCGTGACCGAGGATGCCGAGGCGGCGGCGGCGTTCCTGAACGGCCTCTCCTCGGCCGTCGGCATGTGGAACGCCTCCACCCAGTTCTGCGATGGCGGGGAATTCGGCTTCGGCGCGGAGATCGGCATCGCCACCGGCCGGATGCATGCGCGCGGACCGGTCGGGCTCGAGCAGCTCTGCACCTACCGCTACCATGTGATCGGGACCGGACAGATCCGGCCCTAGAGCAAACTCCGCCCAGCGAGACCCATATCAGCCCGTTGACGAAATCGGCCTGGCTTGATTCCGTCACCCCGGGACGCGAGCGGCGGGGGTGACATGGCGCTGGGGCGGCAAGGAGACCGGCAGGCAGAGTTGCTCGTCACCTGGGCCGAGATGCCGCGCTCGCCAGGTCACGTGTTCTACGACCGGCTGCAGGCTGAACTGCTCAGCGCGGGGTTTGAGGGCTTTGTCGAGGGCCAGTGCGCGCCCTACTACGCGGCGCGGCGGGGCCGGCCATCGCTGCCGCCGGGGGCTACTTCCGCATGCTGCTGGTCGGCTACTTCGAAGGCATCGACAGCGAGCGCGGCCTGGAGTGGCGCTGTGCCGACAGCCTGTCCCTGCGCGAGTTTCTGCGTCTCCGCGAGCGCGAGCCGGTGCCCGACCACTCCTGGCTGAGCCGCACCCGCGCTCGTCTGCCGCTCGAGGTGCACGACGCGGTGTTCACCTGGGTGCTGCAGCGCTTGGCCGAGCGCGGCCTGGTCAAGGGCGAGCGGATCGGCGTTGATGCCTCGACGGTGGAGGCCAACGCCGCCCTGCGGGCGATCGTGCGGCGCGACAGTGGCGAGAGCTACCGCGACATGCTGGTCCGCATGGCGCGGGAGAGCGGCATCGAGA
>JAESGY010000083.1_pt1 | contig 85240 bp, 78 predicted proteins | sample 9269841 | NCBI WGS metagenome assembly JAESGY01 (sample SAMN17022865, study PRJNA683097) | algae metagenome | isolation source: Spirirestis rafaelensis WJT71-NPBG6 and co-occurring heterotrophs from... | place: USA: Pinto Wells, Joshua Tree National Park, Colorado Desert, CA | collected 2006-08-15 | reverse complement strand
CTTGCCCATGGCCTCCGCCCCACGCCCCGTCCCATAGCTCGTTGGAACGGCTACCAAGCCCAGTCCGACCGGATTTTAACTCCTCGCAACAAAAATGAGGGGATTACTGAGCGGAACTCCGGCATTCACGATCGGGAAACAAGCATTCGCAAGAAGGGTCGCCGGAGCAGATCGCGGGAGGCCGTGAACGAACGGACGCGTGACCCTGTTTTGGGAAAAACCTGCAGGGGATTGGCATTCAGCCTTGAATGCAACGCGCTGCAGGCTGCCGCGGCACGGTGGGCATTCTCAGTACGGAGCCAATTGCGTAGTTGCTCATGGCCCGCCAGGACAGCATCCAATGCGATGAGTGGCCGAACATGGCGCACGACGTCTCTCTGGCAATGCATCCACCTCCTCGATCGCCGACGCGAGGGGAATGCAGGCCGGTTGTTTCCCGCCGACCGGATGTCAAAGAAAACGCGCCGCAAGGGGCTCTCTGTTCGTTACCAGATAGCTGCAATTTCTCACCGACCCAGATGCCGATTTCCGGAGTGAGGTATGGAACAGATCATTAAAGGAGAGGATGGGTTTCTCTTCGTCGGAAAAGAGAGCAACAGATACATGGAGTTCCTTCTTGGCAACCTGACACCTTCGCCCGCAGATCTGGACCGCCTCCTCCTGTGTCATCTGGCACGGTTCCATCTGTGCGAAAGCCTCGGGATACGATATTTCTGGATCATGGTTCCTTCCAAGGAACGTGTCCTGAGCCATCTCCTCCCGGCCGATCTCAGACCCCGAGTGCTGCCGAACAACGCTCCTGTCCACGCGCTGCTCAACCGCGCCTTTGACTTGGGTCTGCACCGGTCCTTCGCCAGGTTCTTCATCGATCTGTCCGACGCTTTGCGACAACTTTCGGCCGATGGTGACCGGTTCCACAGGACGGATACGCATTGGACCCATCGCGGAGCCTGGTCCGCCTACCAGCATATCATCCAACGCCTGAATGACGGCACGCTCGGGGCCTGTGTGGCCACACCCCGGATCCAGGAGGCAAAGCAACAAGGCGATCTGGGGCGTATCGCCGGCCTGGGTCCCGAAACCATCCGGCATTTTTCGAACCCGGGATTTTCAAGCGAAAGGCAGGTCGTCTTTTCGAACGATGTCGTCAACAATGGAGGACTACATATCATTGAGGGCACTTGCGGCTGGCGGCCAAAGGCTCTCATTCTTCGCTCATCAAGCTTCGACTACTTCAAAGATTTCTTCCTCACTCATTTTTCTCGCTCAATGACCATTTTCGGCCCGGAGCTCCGACCGGAACTCCTCCTGCATGAGAAGCCCGACTATGTCTTTCACTTCCAGCAGGAGCGCTACATGCTCCGGCCGCCGCAGGACGCCTCCAGCACCTTCGTCACGAAATATGTGACGGAGAAGGGAAACATTGACGAGTTCAGGAACCGGGCGGAAGAGTTCGTCAGCACCGGCGGCTATTTCCTGAAGCAGCAATCCTCAGGCACGACTCTGGACCTGTTTCGAAGCGGCCAGATATAGCCTCATGCCGCATGCGGGGATCGCGCCTCCGTCGTGAGCAGCCGGTGACGGCAGGCGTGGTTCTCGAGAGAAGTACGCGGATACGTTTGTAGGGCTTCGCGGTGGCGGCGGAGGCCTGCATTACGGACCGGCGTTCATCTCCGAACGCCGATCCGCCGCATGTCACTGATCGCAGGGCGGCTGCACAGGCCGGGGCGTTCACGCCCCGCAGTGGGATCTATCCGCGGTCGCCGAAACCCTGCGGATGCTTCGAATGCCAGGCCCAGGCAGTGCGGACGATATCGTCCAGCGCGCCGAAGCGTGGCGTCCAGCCGGTCTCCGCGCGCAGCCTGGCGGAGGAGGCAACCAGCACCGCCGGATCGCCGGCGCGGCGCGGACCGAAGGAATGCGGCACCGGCCGGCCACCGATGCGCTCCACCGCCTCGATCACCTGCCGCACCGAATAGCCTGTGCCGTTGCCGACATTGTAGCGGCAGCTCGCCTGCGAGAGGTGGTCCAGCACCCGGATATGCGCATCCGCCAGATCCGTGACATGGACATAGTCCCGGATGCAGGTGCCGTCCGGCGTCGGGTAATCCGTGCCGAAGACCGTCAGCGGCTGGCGCGTGCCCAGCGCGGCACCGATCGCCAGCGGCACCAGATGTGTCTCCGGCTCATGGTCCTCGCCGATCCGACCCTCAGGGTCGGCACCGGCGGCGTTGAAATAGCGCAGGCAGGCGGAGCGCAGGCCATGGACCTGGTCGGCCCAGGCGAGCGCCTTCTCCACCATCAGCTTGCTTTCGCCATAGGCGTTGGTGGGCGCGAGCCTCGCCTCCTCGGGGATCGGCACCTGCTCCGGATTGCCGAAGAGCGCGGCGGTGGAGGAGAGGACGAAGCGGAGGCAGCCGGCCTTCACCGCGGCATCCGCGACGGCCAGGCTGTTGGAGAGGTTCTCGCTGCAATAGCGAAGCGGGTCGCGCATGCTCTCGCCGACCAGCGACAGCGCGGCGAAGTGGAAGACGGCCTCGAATTTCCAGGCCGCGAATACCTCGGACAGGCGCCGCCGGTCGCCGATATCGGCCTGCACCAGTTCAACACCCTGCGGCACCGCGCCGCGATGGCCCTGGCGGAGGTCGTCGATGACGACGACCTCCGCGCCACGTTCCACCACGGTCAGGACGAGGTGACTGCCAACATAGCCAGCCCCACCGGTGACGAGAAAACGCCGTCCTTCCATCCTGAACCCCTATTCCCTGAAATAACCTCCGTAGCGCGGGTGGTAGACCTCGGCATCGGCATAGCCGGACCGGCCATGCACTCTGGCATCAACCTGCGTAAGCGCAGCGCCCACCACCCGGGCATGCGCTTCCTCCAGCAGACCGAGGGAGTTGCGCACGACCGAGCGGGGCGTATCGCGCCAGCGGACACAAAGCAAGGTTGCATCCGCAAGTCGCGCCACAACCCGCGCGTCCGCCATGGCCAGGGCAGGCGGCGCATCCAGAACGATCAGGTCATAATCACGCCGCACGCGATCCAGCAGCCCGGCCATCGCTTCTGACATGAAGAGGCCGAGCGAATGGATCTCCGCCGCGCCCGCCGGGATGTAGTCCAGGCTTGAGAGGTGATCGCGGCGGATGATGCGCTCCAGTACCGCCTGGCCGAGCAGCAGGTCGGTCACGCCCGGTGCGCCCTCGCAGCGGAACACCCGGCCCAGCGAGGGCTGGCGCACGTCGCAGTCGATCAGCAGCACGCGTTCGCCATTCATGGCAGCGGAGCGGGCGAGCGCGACCGAGGTGGTGGTCTTGCCCTCGCCCGGCCGGGCGGCGGTGATGACGACGACCCGCGGCGGCTCCGAGCCGAGCCAGAGCGCGGCCCGCAGCGTGCGCATGCTCTCGGCGAAGGGGCTGAGCGGCTTGCGGACGACATAATCTTCCACCCGGTGCCGCCCCAGCAGGCCGCGGCGCAGCATCGGCACCAGCGCCAGGCAGGGCAGGCCGAGCCCGGCCCGGATCTCCTCGCCCGAGCGGAGCGTGCTGTCCGCCTGTTCCAGGAACCAGATGATCAGCAGGCCGAAGAGCCCGCCCAGGACGGCCGCCGCGGCAACCATCAGCAGGGTCTTCGGGAAGCTCGGCTTGCCCGGCAGGGTGGCTGGCGAGAGGATGCGCGCATCCGGCTTCTCGATCGCGGTCTGCGAGACCGTCTGCTGCGACCGTTCCAGGACCGCGCGGAGCAGCGTGCGAGAGGCCTCGGCCTCGCGCTCCAGCGCCGCCACCTGAATCTCCGCGCTCTGGCTCTGGTTGACCCGCGCCTCCTGGGACCGCAGGGCATCCTCGAGGCTGCGGACCCGCGCGCGGGTCTCCCGCACTGTCGCATCCAGCGCCTGCACCACGCGGCCGGTCTCGGCGCCGACCGCGCGCTCCACATCCTGCAGCCTCGACCGGGCCGCGCGGACATCGGGGTGATTGGACCCGAGCGTGGCTGAGAGCCGCTCCAGCTCGGAGCGGGCCAGGTCGCGCGCGGCACGCTGCTGCACCAGGTTGGAGGAGCCGAGCGCCGTCATGTCGGCGCCGCCGCCGCCGCCGCGCGCCGCGGCCAGCCGCGCCTCGGCCATGGCCAGGGCGTTGCGCGCCTCCACCAGGTCGGTGTTGATGCGGCTCACCTGCTCGGTCGAGAGCGCCGCGCTCACGCCGCGGGTCAGGCCGGAGCTGGTACGCAGCTCGGCAATGCGGTTCTCGGTCTGCGCCAGCTCCCGCCGGAGCTGGCCGACCCGGCCGTCGAGCCAGTCATTCGCCCGCCGCACCGCATTGAACTTCGTCTCCAGCTGGTCGGCGATATAGAGCTCGGCCGCGAGATTGGCGATGTCAGCGGCGAGGCGCGGGTCCTCCGAGACGAAGCTCACGGTCAGCACGCGCGAGTTGCGCACCACCTCGACCTTCATGCGCTCGCGCACCGACTCAGCGGCGGCAATCTCGGCACGCTCCTCCGGCGGGCGCGGTGCCATCGGCTCCGGCGCCACCAGCTCGCCGAGGCTGGGCGAGAGCGCCCCGAGCCAGCGCGCCAGCGTATCCAACGCCTGGAACCAGAGTCCCTCGACCCGCTTGGCCTCGCCGACCCACCAGAAGAATTCCTCATTGCTGGTGAGGTCGAACTGCCGGACGATCCGGCGGGCAACCGAAAGGCTCCGGATCACCTCGATCTGGCTGGCCAGCACCGCATCCGTCGTGGTCTCGTCGCGCAGGATGCTCTGCAGCTCCCGCGCCGAATAATCGGTCGGCTCGAACATCACGGTGGCGCTGGCGGTGTAGCGCGGCGTCAGCTGCTTCGCGGCGATGAAGGCCGCTAGCGGAAAGAGCAGCAGGCAAAGAATCAGCACCCAGCGCCGCCGTCGCAGTGCCGCGAGCAGTGCCGTGACGGTCATGCCCTCCGGCTCGATCGGCGCGGCAACGGGCGTTGGGGTGCGGAGCGTCGGCCGTTTCTCGGAGGGTGGCCTGGACTCAACCGGTCTGTCGAGCATGCTGGTTGCGTCTTCCCTTCACGGCAGCGCTGAACAGGCGAGAGGCAATACGCGTCGGGTCGTTGACGGGTCAATCAACGGGGCGGCGAACTTCGCGGCGCAGCGCAAACAACGGCGTGATGAACCACCTGCGCAAGGAAACGCGAATGTGCTCCCGGCGCGCGCTCTGGCAGAGAGATGCCGTGGGAGATCGCGCGACGGCGCAGAGTCTGCGACGTTGCCGCGCGATCAGCGCGACACTGGGAAGGAAAGCCCGACGATGATTGCACGCCGCCTTGTCTGGACGCTCCCGTTGCTGGCGGTTGCCGCCTGCGCCGGGCCAGGCGCCGGCCTGCCGCCCTTGCCCGATGCGACGCAGGCTGCCTATCGTCTGGGTCCAGAGGATCAAGTGCGCGTGACCGTGTTCAACGACCCGCGACTTACCGGCGATTTCCGTGTCTCGGATGCCGGCACCATCGCCCTGCCGCTGGTCGGCACCGTGCGGGCCACCGGTCGCACGACCGGGGAGGTCGAACGCGCAATCGAGCAGGAGATGAAGTCGAAGAACCTGTTCCGCGATCCGAGCGTCGCGGTGCAGGTCACGACTTACCGGCCCATCTTCGTCCTCGGAATGGCCGAGCGGCCCGGGCAGTTCCCCTTCCAGCCTGGCATGACAGTGCTGACCGCCGTGGCGGTGGCCGGAGGCTTCAACTACCGGGCGATCCGGGACTATGTCTCGGTCACCCGGATTGGGTCGGACGGACGGCCGGTGGAGTATCGCGCCGGGCGTGAGGCACTGGTGCAGCCGGGCGACGCCATCACCGTCTTCGAGCGGCGCTTCTGATCTGCGCGGCCGCCTTCGCCCTGCTCCTTGTGGCCATGCCCATGGTCGCCCGGGCAGCGGAGGCGACCGACGCGCCGGCGCGCTGGGCGACGGCAGCGGGCCCTGCCCCCGGGCCGCCACGAATCATCGGCGGCACCGGCCTCGGCTGCATCGCCGGTGCCGTGGCGCTGCCGCCGGAGGGGCCGGGCTGGCAGGCGGTGCGGCTCTCACGCAACCGCCATTGGGGGCACCCGGCACTCATCGGCTTCCTGCACGACTTCACCGGACGGGCCCGGGCACAGGGCTTCCCGGTGCTGTGGATCGGCGATCTCGGCCAGCCACGCGGCGGACCAATGCTTTATGGCCATGCCAGCCACCAGGCCGGGCTGGATGTGGATGTCTGGCTGGAATTGTCGCCCAAGCCACCCCGGCCGGCGGCGGCGCGGGAGGACATCCAGGTCCCCTCCCTCGTCCTGCCGGACGAGACCGGCATCGATCCCGCCCGCTGGACGCCCCGGCATGCGGGGCTGATCCGGCTGGCGGCGGAGATGCCCGGCATCGATCGTGTCCTGGTCAATCATGCCATCAAGCGCGAGCTTTGCCGGAGCCATGCCGGCGCGGCCTGGCTCAACCGGGTCCGGCCCTGGCGGGGCCATGACAGCCATATGCATATCCGGCTGCGCTGCCCGCCGGGCCAGGGCGAATGCCGGGACCAGCCGCCGCCCCCGCCCGGCGATGGCTGCGATGCGACGCTCGACTGGTGGCTGACGCCGGAGGCACGTCGGCCGCCCCCTCGCCCACCCGGCCCACCGCCGCGTCTGCCCGCCGCTTGCCGGGAGGTTCTGGAGGCACGATAGACGGTCCCGCCAGCATGAAGAGCGGGTCGGAGGATTGCTAACCGCTGCTTGAATCCATATCTTTCATCTCAGAATGGGACGTAAGATAAGCCTTACTGCCTGGGCCAAGGAACACAGCGTCTCCAAGATGACGGCGTGGCGCCGCGCCACGGCCGGCGAGATCCCGGGCGCCTTCGTCACGGAGGCGGGGCGCTGGATAGTCGAACTGCCCGAGGAGGAGCCGACCCGTTTCACGGTCGCCTATGCGCGCGTCTCATCGCATGACCAGAAGGCCGACCTTGATCGCCAGGTGGCGCGGATCGCAGAGTGGGCCGCGGCCTACGGTGTCGTTGTCAACCGCTACGTCCGCGAGATCGGCTCAAGCCTGAACGAGTGTCACCGCGAGCTTCTGGCCCTGCTTGCCGACCCGGCGGTCGGCACTATCGTGGTCGAGCACCGCGACCGGTTGGCGCGGTTCGGCGCGACGCAACTCGAGAGCGCCCTCGCCGCGGCCGGCCGCAAGCTCGTCGTCATCGACCGGGCGGAGGTCTTGGACGATCTGGTCCAGGACATGATTAGCCTGATGACCTGCTTCTCCGCCAGGCTCTATGGCCGCAGATCGGCGCGCAACCGGGCGCGGCGCGCGTTGGAGGCGCTGAAGCCCTGACCAGCCGCACCTTCTGCACCACCATCCGCGACCCGCAGGCCGACGCGGCGCTCAGCCCCTACGGTGAGGTCATGGGGCGGGCAACCCGATGGGCCTTCCGTGAGATCCACGTGAAGGGCCGCCGGGTCGCGGCGGTGAAGAAGGAAGCGCAGCGCCGCTTTGGCCTGACCGCTCGCCAGTTCAACGGCGTGCGCTTCGACCTCGAACAGGCGGTCGGCGCTTGGCGCGGCACGCTCGAGCATCGCATCAGCACGCTCGCCGACCGGATCGGGGAGGTCGGGGAGAAGATCGCCGCCACCAAGCGCCGCCTTGCCGATCCCAAGCCCTGGAAGCCACTGACCCAGCGCAAGCGGGCCAGGCTCGACCAGGAACTGCATCAGAAGAAACGTCACCTGCAGGCCTGCCGCGACCGCAAGGCCGCCCTGGAGCGGGAACTCGCGGGGGCGGTGCCGCGGATCTGCTTCGGCGGCGCCGGCCTACTGCGCGAGGCGCAAGCCGCGGGCGAGGTCTGGCGCTGGCACGCCAAGCGCTCGGGCCGCATCCTGCTGGTCGGGTCGAAGGATGAGACCGCCGGCAACCAGTCCTGCCAATGGGACGGCGAGCGGCTCGTCCTCAAGCTCCCGGGCTCCGGCCGCGGCGAGCGGGCGGTGATCGCGGGCGTTCGCTTCCGCTACGGCCAGGATGAACTGCTGGCCGCGCTGGCTCGGGGCGGCGCCATCACCTGGCTGCTGTTCCGCGACGAGGCTGGCGCCTGGCAGGGACGGGCCACCATCGACGAGCCACCGGCGGAACTGGTCACCGACCTGCGGGTCGGCGCCTTGGCAGTCGACCTCAACGAGGACCACCTCGCGGTCACCTTGGTGGATCGTCTCGGCAACTCGATTGGGCGCGAGACGCTGCCCTTCCCGGTCGCGGGCACCGAAGAAGGCGTCGCCGCGGCAATGATCGGCGAGGCGGTGGCGCAGATCTGCGCCTGGGCCAAGGCGCTGCACTTCGGCGTGGCCTGCGAGGATCTCGACTTCGGCCGGAAGAGGGCGGCACTCAAGGCCGTCGGCAGGCGCCACGCCCGGCGCCTCTCCGGCTTCGCCTACGCCAGGTTCTTCCAGCTCCTCGCCGCACGCTGCGCGCGCGACGGGGTGGATCTCTGCAAGGTCAACCCCGCCTTCACCTCGGTTATTGGCGGGACGAAATACGCCCGGTGGCGCGGCTTCTCACGCCACCACGCGGCCGCCCTCGTGATCGGCCGCCGGGCATTGGGATTCGGCGAGCGTCTCGTCTGCATGGACGGCAGCGCCCTCGACGCACCTGCAAGGATGCGGCCGAGGCACGCGGCGTCCCGATGGCGTGGGGTTCGGCCGAGGCGTGCGCGGGAGGGGACGCCACCAGGCGAAGCCGGTCGCACCGCGCGGTCGTCGATGGGAACAGGCGGAAGGGGGCGGCCGGGTGCCTCGGCACCGCGCGCCGGGCCCGGGCCGGGGTGCCGATCACCCCGCCCGGCGAGGACCTCAGCCGCCCCGTCGTCAGGCGGGGCCGCCGTTGGCCCGCCGTCAGAGCGCAGGTACGCCTGATACGTCTATTCCAACGGTCCGGCCCGCTGACGGGACGCGTTCAAGGTCCCGTCCGGCACAGGGAAAGGGCGGCGATGCCGCCCTTCACGAAGGACGCCAGCCGCGCCGGTGGCGTCAGGTTTTCAGGAAGGAGCAGCCGCCCTCGGCGATCGGCCGGAAGGCCTGGTCCGCCGGCGTGCTGGCCACGAGCTTCAGATAGTCCCACGACCCCTTGCTCTCGGCCGGGGTCTTGGCCTGGAACAGGTAGGTCGGATGGATCTTTCGGCCATCCGCCCGGACCGAGCCCGGCCCATGCGCGTCGTCATCGGTCGGCAGACGCTTCATCGCCTCCACTGCCTCCAGGCCGGAGGCCTTGGCACGGGCAAGGCTGATCGCCTCCACCGCGCGCAGATAGTGGAAGGCACTGGAATAGGCCTGGGCCTGCACGCTGTTGACCTGATGGTTGTTCACCATCTTGCCGCGCAACCGCTGCGCCAAGCCACGGCTGCGGTCGTTCAGGTCCCAATAGAAGCTTTCCGTCAGCGTCAGCCCTTGCGCCGAATGCAGGCCGAGGGTGTGCACGTCCACGATGAAGCCGATCATGGCGGCGACACGGATGTTGCGCCCGGCCAGGCCGAATTCCTGGCCCTGCTTCACGCAGTTGATCATGTCGACGCCGGCATTGCAGAGCGCGATGACATCGGGCCGCAGCGAGGAGGCGGTGACGAGGAAGGAGGAGAAATCGGTCGTTTGCGGGAAGGGATAGACGCTGCTGCCGACCACCTGGCCGCCATTCGCCTGCACCACCCGCGTCACCTCCCGCTGCACGGAATGGCCGAAGGCGTAGTCGGCGGTAATGCAGTACCAGCGCTTGGCGCCGGCCCTGGCCAGGGCGCCACCGGTGCTCTGCGCATTCGCCCAGGTATCCGTAGTCCAGTGCACCATGTTGGGGCTGCAGCCCGGACCCGTGAGATCGGCGGAGGCGGCGCCGCTGTTCAGATGGACCTTGTTCTTCTCGCGCGCGAGATTGCTGATGGCCAGCGCAATGGCACTGTTGTTCACCTCCAGGATGGCGTCCACGCCCTGGTCGAACCATTGCCGGGCGATGTTCACGCCGACATCCGGCTTGTTCTGGTGGTCGGCCTGGATGATCTCGACATTCAGGCCGCGCATGGCAGCGCCGAAATCCTGCACCGCCTGCCGCGCCGTCACGACGCAATTCGGCCCGCTGATGTCGCGGTAGGGCCCAGACATATCGGACAGCACGCCGATGCGCAGCGCCTGACCTTGCGCGCGCGCAGCACCGAGGCCGGATGCGGTGGCCATGGCCGCGCCGAGCGCGGCCCGCCTTGAGAACGGGATCATAAGGCTTCCTCCGGGCGACCGCTTGTTGCGGCTTGGCCGCGGAGCCTAGGGCAAAGCGTCTGGCAGCACAGGGGAAAAAGATGGCGCCGGGATGCGGCGCGTCAGGCGATGGCGGCACTTGGTGCGCCAGCCTCACAGCCCCGCCATACTGACAGGCGGCCGCGGCGCCACAGCAAGCGCCGGTATCGGCCCGGTATCGGTATGGCCTCAAGTATTGCGGAGGATGCCTGGCGCGGACGGGATCACCCGACGGTGCAGGCCGAGGCGCGTGTCCTCCTGCTCTCAGGCGGTGGCAGACCGCCCGGCACCCGCACCTGCGCGACGCTTCCCGAAAGGTGGTGCTGCAGCTCTGCGCAGTATCCGCCTCTCAATCAGTGCGTGAGGGCGGGCGCAGGATGCGCCCGCCCCGCCTCAGTTCGTCTCAGTTACGCCCAAACATCATGCTTGTCGTGACCATGGGCATGACCATAAGGCGGCTTGTAGCCGTGATCGTTATCATAAATTGTGCCGACCGCCTCGTAGTCGCCAGGCGTCACGTTGTGCTCGTGCTCCCAAATCTTGACCTTGAAGTTCTCGGTGGCTTCTTTCTTGTGGTCGTCGATGGTCTTGATATCGATGTGGGTGTGATCGGTGCCGGCCTTGATGACGACCTTGCCGTACTCGCCCTTGTAGTCGTGGCCGGACTTGGCGGTGCCATCCTCGGTCTTGTACCAGACCACGATGTCCTTATCCGCCTTATCGTCGAGCTCGACCTTGAACTTCAGCTTCTCGCCTTCCTTACCATCGTCGTCCTTGATCGAGAGCTTGTATTCCTTGGGCTTGTCGTCGTCATTGATCGTGCCAACGCCGACGCCGTCTTTGACGTCGACGTTCTTATGGTTCTCCCAGATCTTTACGTAGAAACTCTCCGTCGGCTCGTACTTATTGTCCTCAATCGTCTTGATCTTGATGTAGTCGGACTGCGTGCCCTTCTCGATCTTCACGACGCCGTATTCGGCCTTATAGTCCGTTCCCGCCTTCGCGGTGCCGTCATGGGTCTTGTAGAAGATGTAGATGTCTTCCTTGGCGACCTTGTCGAGCTCGACCTTGAACTTCAGCTTGTCGCCTTCCGTCCCTTCGGCGTCCCCGATGGAAACCTTATACGTCGGCTTGTGATGATGATCCGGCTTGTGATTGTAACCTGACATTTTGGTCATCCTCCGGCTTGCTGTTTTTCAATGGAGACGGCCGCGAGCGCCTACCTTTCGGACCGCCGCGGACCCGGACCATCCAGGCCGGCATTTTGTATACTTTATGCCACTTAGGCGGAACGGCTGATGCGCCCGATGCTATGCAATAACGTGTGATTGTGGCGGCCTTGTAATAGGAACGATTTCGAGTAACAATTCAGGGTAATACAGACCTTCTGACAAAATCTTCCAAAGACGTTAAATGGTTTCCGGTCAAAACCAACTTTTAGGACCGATATTTGCCTGATCGGCAAGTCGGAACCGCGCCCTTTTCGCTCCAGAGGCGCAGCAACCGAATTTTGCGCTCACCTCCGCGATGCCGGTGCGGATTTGTGACAGATTCGGGTTCTTCCGAAGTTTCTTCCAAAATCTGCGCTTGGCTTCCGAGCCGGGTCACCGCCCACCATCCTTGCCGTGCTGCACGGACCGCCGCATCACGCGGCGGCCCGTCAGGGCAGCACGCATGCGCCTTTCCTCCCTGTCCTGCAGGTAATGCGCGGTTACGCAGGGTGGCCGATGGAGGCCAGACATCATGGGCTGGTTGTGGCCCCGCCTGCCGGATGGCGGGCCGGGGCAGTCGCGCCTCCGCCGCCTCCCCAGGAGCCGCCCTGCGCTCGGGGAAGCTGCTCGGCAGCGCCGATTCTCACCCGAGCGTCCGCCCTCGAGTCGTAAGGGCCGTTCCTACCCCTCCGCCTCCGCATAGGGGTTGCTGGTCCCGCGCAGATTCACCCGAATCGGCACGCCGGGCATGCCGAAAGCCTCGCGGAAGCCGTTCACGAGGTAGCGGCGGTAATCCTCGGGCAGCTGCTCCGCCCGCGTGCCAAAGACCGCAATCGTCGGCGGCCGCGCCTTCGGCATGGTCGCGTAGCGCAGCTTGATCCGGCGCCCGTCGGCGAGCGGCGGCGGGTGGCGGGCGATCATGGCCTCGAACCAGCGGTTCAACTCGCCGGTCGGGATGCGGCGGTTCCAGAGCGCATAGGCCTCCCGCACCGCCGGCATCAGCTTCTCCACCCCGCGTCCGGTCTGGGCCGAGAGCGGCACAACCGGCAGGCCCCGCAACTGCGCCAGGCTCGCGGTCAGCACGTCCTCCAGCTTCCGGCGCGCCGCGGCGCGGTCCTCCACCGCATCCCATTTGTTGAAGGCCAGGACCACCGCCCTGCCCTCCCGCTCGGCCAGCCGCGCCAGGCGCAGGTCCTGCTCATCCATGCCCAGCAGCGCATCCACCACCAGGATCGCCACCTCGCATTCCTTCAGCGCCGCAATCGAGGCGGCAGTGGACATCTTCTCCAGCGCCTGCTCGATTCGGGCGCGCCTGCGCAGCCCGGCGGTGTCCACCAGCCGCACCTTGCCGCCCGTGGGATCGGTCCATTCCACCGCCACGGCGTCGCGGGTCAGGCCGGGCTCCGGCCCGGTGATCATCCGCTCCTCGCCCAGCAGGGCGTTCAGCAGCGTCGATTTGCCGGCATTCGGGCGGCCGATGATGGCCAGCCGCAGCGGTCGCCCAGGGTCGTCCCGCTCATCGGGCCCGGGCTCCTCGGGCAGGTTCTCGCGCACCGCGTCATGCAGCTCGCCGATGCCGTCGCCATGCTCGGCCGAAACCGGCACCGGATCGCCGAGGCCGAGCTCATAGGCCTCCATGGCGGCATAGCCGCCCAGCCGCCCCTCGGTCTTGTTCGCCACCAGGATGACCGGCACGGTTTGCCGCCGCAGCCATTCCCCGAAGGCCCGGTCGGAGGGCGTCAGCCCCGCCCGGGCATCGACCACGAAGAGCACCAGGTCGGCTTCCCGCACCGCTGCCTCGGAGCTCGCGCGCATGCGGCCCTGGATGGTCTCGGGCGCCGCCTCCTCCAGCCCCGCCGTGTCCAGCAGGCGGACGGCGCGGCCGGCGATGCGCGTCTCGGCCTCCTTGCGGTCGCGGGTGACGCCGGGCGTGTCATCCACGATGGCGATCTTCCGCCCGACAAGCCGGTTGAACAGCGTCGACTTGCCGACATTCGGCCGGCCGAGAATGGCGATGGTGGGGAGCATGGCGCCTCCGATAGCCGAAAGCGCGCGGCGGGGCCAATGGTTACGCCCCGCGTCGCCCCCCGTTTCCCCTCTTCCGGCCGGCGGCATCAGGCCGCCGAGGGCGCGCCGCGGAAGGCCGCCATATAGGCGTCGTCGGTCAGCACGAAGAGCGTGCCGTCCACCACCGCCGGCTCCAGCGTCGCGCCGCCGGGCAGGCGGATCTCGCCGGCCCTCTCGCCATCGGCGGGATTCACCTCGACCATCCGCCCATGGCTGCCGGCCACCAGCAGCCGCCCGCCCGCCAGCACCGGCGGTCCCCAGGTGATCGGGTCGCGCCGCCGCTCTGGATTGGCGAAGCGGCCGAGCGCCGTCACCCAGCGCACCCGCCCGTCATCCCGGCCGATGCAGGCCAGGTCGCCGCCCGTGGTCACCAGGAAGACCCAGTCGCCGACGACCCAGGGGGTCTCGCCCACGGCCACCTCGCGCTCCCACAGCCGGCGGCCGGATCGCAGGTCGAGCGCGATGGCGATGCCGCCGAGCCCGGCCGCGATCACCCGCCCGTTGTCGATCACCGGCAGGGCGGTGATGGCAGCGATGTCCGCCAGCCCGCCGCCCCGGGCAGAGGCCAGCGTCTCGCTCCAGATGATCCGGCCATCCGCCACCCGGATCGCCGCCAGCTCACCGGAGGCGAAGCCGGCGACCACGACATCGCCCTCCACCGCCGGGGCGGGCAGGCCGAGCACCATGGTGGTGGTCGGCTGGCCGCGATAGGTCCATTGCCGCTGACCATCCGTGGTCGACAGCGAGAGGAGGTGGTTCTCCGTGGTCGGCACAAAGAGCCGCCCGCTGGCGACCGTCGGCGCCCCGCGGGCCGGTGCCGGCAGCGCGACGCGCCAGCCCGGCTGGCCGGTGGCCGGATCGATCGCCATGGCCTCGGCCAGGCCGGTCACCGCATAGAGGACCCCGCCCTCCCAGGCGATGCCGCCGCCGAGCGCGCCATCGCGCTCCTTCTCCGGGCGGGTATCGAACGACCAGCGCTGCCGCCCCGTCGCGGCATCGAGCGCGGTGACCTGGCCGAAGGCATCCATCGTGAAGACCAGCCCGCCCGCGACAATCGGCGGCGCGACCAGGCGACGGCGATAGGAGGCCCCCCTCCCGACGGAGGTGCTCCAGGCCTGGCGCAGGCCGGTGCCGAGCGCGGGATGCCCGACGGCATGGGTGGCGGACCCGCCGGCCTGTGGCCATGCCGACCATTCGGTCACCGGCGGCAGGGTCACGGCGCGGGCATCGCCGGGATCGACGCCGAGCGGTCGCTCCGCTGCCAGCACCGGCCGGCGCTCGCCCGGCAACGGCACCTTGCGCTCGCCGAAGATCCGGTCGAAGCCCTCGGTGATGGACTCGCAGCCGGCCAGCAGGCCGGTCCCGCCCAGCAGGGCGGTCCTCCGGGTGAAGCCCCGCATCCCCCCTCCTCGCATCAGCTGCCGAGATCCGCCAACAGGCGCCCGGCCCGGTCCCGTACCCCCTGCGGCGCCATGGCGTCGGCCGAGAGTCCGGTCAGGATCTGCCGCGCCGCCGAGGTATCGTTGCGCTTCATGGCGGCCAACGCCCGCACCTCCTCGACCGAGGCGCGCCAAGCCCCCTGGGCCAGCGGCGCGAGGCGGGATTCGATCTCTGCCGGATCGCCGCCATCGAGCGAATGCAATGCCCAGAGCAGCGTCGCCAGTTCGCGGTAGAGCGGGTCCGTGCCGCTGCCGCGCGCGACCGCATCCCATTCGGCAATGGCCCCGGCGCGGTCGCCGGCCTCGGCCTTGAGGGCCGCGGCGCGCAGCCGCGCCAGGGTGCGGTAGCCGTCTGGCGCCTCGGTGGCGAGGGCGCTGTAGCGCTCGGCGACGGCCTTCAGGTCGGCATCCGGCTCGGCGGCGGCGCGGCCGGCGGCGAGATAGGTTTCGGCGGACTGGGCGGCGCCGCGCGCCTCCCACCAGCGCCAGCCCTGCAGGCCAGCGACGCCGGCGACGACGAGCAGCGCGGCGCCGGCGAGCAGCCCGCCATAGCGGGTCAGCAGGCGCTTCATCCGCTCGGCGCGGAGGTCCTCCTCCACCTCGTCGAAGATATCGGGCACGCAGCGATCCTTGGGCGAAGGCGCGGTGCATAGCAGTCCCTTGGCGGGGCGTTAAGCCCGGCAGGGCTAAGGGTCAGGGCATGGCGGTCCGCATCCTGCTCCTCCTGGGCCTGTGGCTGGCCGGCTGCGACGCGGTCGGCCCGGAAGCTGGCCTCGGCCAAGCCCTACCCCCGCATATCGCGGGCGGGCCGGCCCAGACCTCCGCCCCATCCGCGGCACCGCCGCCGCCCGCCCCGGTGATCGCGCCGCCACCTTACTGCACCCGCTCGATCGGCAGCGTGGATTGCTGGCGGCAGCCGCCCCTCGCCCTGCCCCTGCCGCGGGGCGTGGCGGATGGCCGGACGGTGCCCGTGCCGCCCACGGTGGCGCCCTGGCCCTGGCGGTGACAGGCGCGGCCGCGACCGAGCCGCCCGCAACGGCGCCCTGCGCGCCGCGTTGGCCGGCATTCCGCCGGGGACAGCAGCCGATGCGCGTCATCTCCACCCGCCTGCACGGGGTCGTGGACTATCTCTGGGGCGCGGCCCTGCTGCTGGCGCCGCGATGGCTGCGGCTGCCCCCCGGCACGCTGGAGGCCCGCGCCGCCCAGGCGGCCGGCGCCGGCGCCATCGCCTATGCCGCCCTCACGGATTACGAGCTCGGCCTGGTGCCGGCGCTGACCATGCGCCAGCACCTCGCGCTCGACATCGCGGGCGGCGCGGCGCTCGCCGCCTCGCCCTGGCTGCTCGGCTTCGCGCGGCACAGCCGCTCGCCGCATCTTGCCTTCGGCCTCTTCGCCATCGCCGCGGGCCTGCTCACGCGGACGCGCCCGGCGCATGGGGCGCTGCGCCGCCTGCCGGCCGGACCACGGTACCGGGCCCTGCGCCCAGGCGAAGGCCGCATCGCTGGACCCACCCGCGACGCGTAGTTTGTCCGTCCGTGCCAGGAAATCTGCATCGCCCGGCATACGTCACCACGCCCGCCTGATGAACCGGCGCCGAGTCCGAAAAGCCGCAAGAACCCCGGCGCCGTCAGCCGCCCTGCCATCCACAGCCAAGGCAATCCGCTGCAAGGCCCGGGGATCGCGCCGGCAGCCGCGCTGCGGAGGTCTGCCAGGCGTCATGGCACGAACGGACGCCGGGTTGGGCAAGGTCGTGCCCGCTGCCATGGACCACCAGAGGCGCCATCAGTTTCATTGATGGCAATCTGCAAAATTTGGCATTTCCCTTATGTCGGCCAACGCGGCATCCGAATCACATGCCGCTCGATCCCAACCTGCTCCTGGCCTTTCTCCTGGCCTGTGTCGTGCTGATCGTCACGCCGGGGCCGGACATGGCCTTCGTGCTCGGCCAGACCCTCGGCGGGGGCAGGCGGCGCGGCTGGGCGGCGACGGCCGGGATCTATACCGGCGTGCTCGGCCATGTGGCGCTGGCGGTGCTGGGCGTCTCGGCGCTGCTGACGACGGCGCCCGGCCTGTTCCGCGCCATCCAGCTCGCGGGAGCGGCCTATCTGCTCTGGCTCGGCTTCGGCGCGGTGCGGGCCGCGCTGCGGCCCGGCCCGGCCGGCGCGGCGGCGCAGCCGGTACCCCCGCGCGCGGCGCTGCGACAGGGCATCATCACCAACCTGCTGAACCCCAAGGTCGGCCTGTTCTTCCTGGCCTTCCTGCCGCAGTTCGTCGATCCAGGGCGCGCGCCTGCCTGGCTGCAGATGCTCCTGCTCGGCGTGATGCTGCCCCTGCTCGCCCTGCCCTTCTACGCCCTGCTGATCGCCGCCGCCTCGCGCATCGCCCGCGGCCTGGGCGCGGCGCAGCGCTGGCTGGACGGCGCCTCCGGCACGATCTTCCTGCTGCTCGGCCTGCGCCTGCTGCTCGGGGGGCGCTAAGCGGCCTCAGCCGAGCGGCGCGCAGGCCGCGCGCAGCCAAGCCGCCGTCGCCGGGTCGCAGGCCGGCCCGACCTCCGCCAGCACGCGCGCCTGATAGGCATCCACCCATGCCCGCTCGGGCGGGGAGAGCAAGCCGATCTCGATCAGCCGGCGATCATAGGGCGCGAGGGTCAGCGTCTCGAATTCCAGAAAGGTCTTCACCTGGTCCGGCCGCTGCTCGGCCTCCCGCACCAGCAACAGGTTCTCGATCCGGATGCCGTACTGCCCCGGCAGGTAAAAGCCCGGCTCGTCCGAGAGGATCATGCCCGGCGCCAGCGGCACCGGCTTGGCCGCACGGCTGAAGGCCACCGGCCCCTCATGCACCGACAGGAAGCTGCCGACGCCATGGCCGGTGCCATGGTCGTAGTCGAGCCCGACCTCCCAGAGCGCGCGCCGCGCGAAAGCATCGAGATGCGGGCCGGCGACGCCCTTCGGGAAGCGCAGCGTCGCCAGCGCGACATGGCCCTGCAGCACGCGGGTATAGCGTTCCCGCAGCGCGGCCGGTGCGGGGCCCGGCCCGGTCCAGAGGGTGCGGGTGATGTCCGTGGTGCCGTCGAGATACTGCCCGCCGCTGTCGATCAGGTAGCACTCCTCCGGGCGGATCGGCCGGTCGCTCGCCTCCGTCGCGCGGTAATGGATGACGGCGCCATGCTCCCCGGCGCCGCTGATGGCCGGAAAGCTCTCGGCGCGGAACAGCGGCACCTCCCGCCGGAAGGTCAGCAGCCGCTCGGCGGCGCTGATCTCGGTCTCGCGGCCCGAGGGTGCCGCGGCGGCGAACCAGGCGAGGAAGCGGGCCATCGCCACCGCGTCCCGACGGTGCGCGGCGCGCGCGCCCTCCTGCTCCACCGGATTCTTGCAGGCGCGCGGCAGCCGCACCGGATCCTCGCCGGCAGTCACGGTCGCACCGGCCGCGCGCAGCCGCTCGGCGAACCAGGCAGGCGTCGCCTCCGGATCGACGCGCACCGTCCGGCCTTTCAACGCATCCAGCGCCGAGGCCAGCTCGGCGCGCGGGCGGACGGTCACGGCATTGCCGAGATGTGCCCGCGTCCCGGGCGGCACCTTGCCCGGCTCCATGAAGAGCTCGGCCGAGCCGTCGGCGCGCAGCAGGCCGAAGCCGAGGGCGAGCGGTGTATGCGCCAGGTCGCCGCCCCGGATGTTGAATAGCCAAGCCAGGGAGTGGCTATCGGCCAGCACCGCCGCATCCTCCCCGCCCTCCCGCAGCGCCGAGGCGGCGGCGGCCCGCTTGTCCGCGGCCGGGACGCCGGCATGCTCCAGCGGGTGCGGCATGGCGGGCGACGCGGGCGCGGCCGGGCGGTCGGCCCAGAGGGCATCCAGCGGGTTGGCGGGCAGCGGAACCAGGGTGACGCCCGAGGGATCCAGCCGCTTCAGCGCCGCCTCCGCGTGCAGCCAGGGATCATAGCCGATGCGCTGCCCGGCGGCGTGCTGCTTCAGCCAGTCCACCGCAGGCTGTTCCACGATGTGCCGCAACTCCCACAGGGCGGGGTCGAGCTGCTGCTGCGCCTGGGTGGTGTAGCGGCCATCGGTGAAGAGCGCGGCGCGGTCCGGCAGCACGATGGCCATGCCGGCGCTGCCGGTGAAGCCGGTAAGCCAGGCCAGCCGCTCGCCGGAGGGCGGGACATATTCGCCGAGATGCTCATCGGCGCGCGGGATCAGGAAGCCCTGGACCCCGGCCGTCGCAAGGGCGGCGCGCAGCGCGGCGAGGCGTTCGGCAGGCGTCATCGAGAATTCCTTGTGCTGGAAAGCGGCAGGGCGGGTGAGTGGCCGGAGTCTCGCCGGATTCGGCCAGCGGCGGAAGGGCGGCAGAGCTTAACCAAAAACGCACGCACCCACAGAATATCATGATCTTAACGCATGGCTCTGCTGCCAGCTGAGCGCGCCCGCCGCTGCGGCCGCGTACCTATGCTGCACTTGCGAAGGCGGCGACCGGCCGCCCACGGTGCCGGGCCACCCCGGCAGAGCCCGTCTGGAACAACGAACCATGGATGCCCGTCTCACCCGCGCGGAAGCCGCCTACCTCCTGCCCCTTCCCACCACCCCGGAGCTGGAGCGCGCGCGCGCCCTGCGCCTCGAAGCTGCCGAAGCCAGTCAGGCGGCGCTGACCCGGGCGGCCGGCCGCGCCCTCGCCCGTCTCGGTGACGCGCTGTTCGGCTGGGTCCGCCGCGCCCGCATCCGGGCGGAGCTGGCCTCCCTGAGCGACCGCGAGCTGGCGGATATCGGCCTGACGCGTGGCGAGATCGACCGCGCGACCGAGCAGGCCGAGCCGGCCCCCGGGCCAGGGCCGCGCCCGGCGCAGCGCCCGGCCGGCATCGCGGTGCCGCGCCCGGCCTGAACCGACGGAGCGGGGCGGCGGCGCAACCCGGCCCATCGCAGGCGGTGGGCCGGCCATTGCCGGCCGCCCGACCCTGGCGCCATGCCGGCCGGGCGCGGAACGGCGGCAGATATCCGCGCGAAGCATGGCAGGGTCGGCGTGCCGCGCGCTTGTTGCAGGCGGGGCGCTCCCGTCTCATCGGCGCATGCGCCCCGCCGTCTGGATCATTGTCGCCGCCGCCGCCTCGATCAGCCTCGCGCTGGGCATGCGGCAGACCTTCGGCCTCTTCCTCCTGCCGCTCTCGGCGGAGGCCGGCATCTCGCCCGCCGTGCTCGGCTCCGCGGTCGCCGTCCACAACCTGGTCTGGGGCGTCTCCCAGCCCGTCACTGGCGCGCTCGCTGACCGCTACGGCGCCGGCCGGGTCATGGCCACGGGCGCGCTGCTGCTGGCGGCCGGCGTCGGGTTGCCGGCGCTCTGGACCTCGGCGCCGGCCATCCTGCTCGGCATCGGCCTCCTGACCGGCATCGGCGTGTCCTGCTGCGGCACCGGCGCGGCGCTGGCGGCGGTCGGCCGCGCCGTGCCGCCCGAGAAGCGCGGGGAGATGATCGGCCTCGCCTCGGCCGGCGGCTCGCTCGGCCAGGCGGCGATGGTGCCGCTGGCCCAAAGCCTGATCGGCAATGTCGGCGCCGTCGCGACGCTCGGCATCCTGGGCCTGAGCCTGCTGGTGATCGTGCCGATCTCGCGGGGGATCGAATGGCGCGCGCCGGAGCAGAGGCCGGGCCAGAAGGCGACCGGCCTCGCCGGGCTGCCGGCCCTGGCGCGGCGGGCGCTGGCGGACCGGGACTATGCGCTGCTGACCGGCGGCTTCTTCGCCTGCGGCTTCCAGCTCGCCTTCCTCACCATGCACCTGCCGAGCCATCTGAGCCTCTGCGGCATGCCCGCGGAGCTCGGCGCCATGGCGCTGATGACGGTGGGGCTGTTCAACATCCCCGGCAGCTGGCTGTGCGGGCGCGTGAGCAACACCATACGGCCGGAGCTGGCGCTCGGCTGGATCTACGCGCTGCGGACGGTGGCGATCGCCTGCTTTGCCTTCACCACGCCGAGCTATGCGGGGACGCTGGTCTTCGCCGCGGTGATGGGCTTCGTCTGGCTGGGCACCATCCCGCTGACCAGCGCTGCCATCTCCCGCCGCTTCGGTGTGGTGGATCTCGGCGCGCTCTATGGCGTGTGCTTTCTGAGCCACCAGCTCGGCGGCTTCCTCGGCGCCGCGGCCGGCGCGGTGCTGCTGGAGACGGCCGGGAGCTACCAGGCCTTCTGGCCGGTGATGATCGCGGTGGGCATCGCGGCGAGCGCGATGAACTGGATGGCGCGGCCACCACGGGTGGCAATGGCGTAGGACGCGACCGCGCTTTACAGCGGATTGCGTTCAAAACTGAACGCCAATCCGCTGTAGATCGTTGTTTGTGGAGCAGATTCACGCTGCGGGGCGTTCACGCCCCTCCGCGATCTGCTCTATCCGCCGCCCTGCCGCAGCACCAGCGTCGTCCAGGGCCCGACATCGATCCGCCGTTCCAGCCGCAGCCCCTGCCGGCGATGCGCCGCCAGCACCATGCGCGCCTGGGTGCCGAGCAGCCCGGCCAGGATGGCGGTGCCACCCGGCTCCAGATGATCCGCCAGGTCGCGCGCCATGGCGCAGAGCGGGCGGGCCAGGATATTGGCGAAGATCAGGTCGAAGCGGCGCGAGCGCACCACCCGGTGCCGCCAGCCATCCGCCAGCCGCGCCGAGACCAGGTGCTGCACGCCGTTCAGCACGGCATTGTCGGCGGCGACGCGCACCGACCAGGGCTCGATATCGGTCGCCAGCACCGGGCGGTGCAGCGCCTTGGCGGCAGCGATCGCCAGGATGGCCGAGCCGGTGCCGAGATCGAGCACGCGCCGCGGCCGGCGATGCGCGATCGCCTCGAAGGCGCGCAGGCAGCCTTGCGTCGAGGCATGCTCGCCGCTGCCGAAGGCCAGGCCCGCGTCCAGCCGCAACACGATCCGGCCATGGGTGACCGGGTTCGGCACATGGGTCGGCCGCACCAGGAAGCGGCGGCCGATTGGCGCCTCGGGGAAGCTCTCGACGGTGCGGGCCAGCCAGCCTTCGGCCTCGATCGGGCCGACCTGCAGGGCCGGCGGCTCGATGCCCGAAACGGCGGCCGCCAGCGCGAGCGCGCCGGTCAGCTCATCCTCGCCCCAGCCCGCCTCGCGCACGCCCTCGACCCGCCAGGTATCCGTGGGCTCATCGCGGAAATAGGCGACGGTGACGCAGACGGTCTGCAGCGCCGCCTCGAAGGCGGGCACCGCCTCCTCCGGCAGGTGCTCGATCGCCAGCAGTTCCAGCGGTTCCACCCGGCGGCGGGAGAGCGGGGTCGGCCAATCCTGTCCGATGGCCGGCCGATTCAGGCCTTCGCGTCCATCGGCGCCCCGGCCATCGGACGGTTCCCCGCTCACGGCGCGCGCTCCAGGAAGCTGTCCAGCACGCGCTTGGGATCGGATTTCTCGAAGTCCACGTCCACTCTGTTGTCCTCGACCGCGGTGACGCGGCCATAGCCGAATTTCTTGTGGAACACCCGCTCCCCGACGCGGAGCGGCTGAGCATGCGCGGGCCTGGCCTGCACCTCCCAGGCCCCCGCCTCGATGGTGCGGGGCTTGCGGGCCATCAGGCCGCCGGTGCCGGTGAAGACGCTCGGCATGTCCACCACGCGGTTGCGCGCCATGCCGGCGCTGCCCTCGCGCTGGATGTGCTCGATGGGCAGCTCGTCCAGGAAGCGCGACGGGATGGAGCTGGACCAATTGCCATAGACGCGGCGATTGGCGGCGCAGGAGACGATCGCCAGCTTGCGCGCGCGGGTCAGGCCCACATAGGCGAGGCGGCGTTCCTCCTCCAGGCCCCGCTCGCCGCCCTCCTCCATGGCGCGGGCATGCGGGAAGAGGCCTTCCTCCCAGCCCGGCAGGAAGACCATGTCGAATTCCAGCCCCTTCGCCGCATGCAGCGTCATGAGCGAGAGCCGGTCGCCCTGCGCGTTCTCGTCATTCTCCATGACCAGCGCGACATGCTCGAGGAAGCCGTTGAGGTTCTCGAACTCGCCCAGCGCCCGGATGAACTCCTTCAGGTTCTCGAGCCGCCCCGGCGCCTCGGGCGACTTGTCCTGCTTCCACATCTCCGTGTAGCCGGTCTCGTCCAGCAGGGTCGCGGCGGTGACGACATGGCCCTCGCGCTGCAGCCCCTCCCGCCAGCGGGCGAAGCCGTGCAGCAGCTCGGACAGCGCGGCGCGCGCCTTGCCCGCGAGGCCGCCGCCCTGGATCAGCTTGGCCGCGGCCAGGGTCAGCGGGATGCGCTCGGCGCGCGCGATCTCGTGCATCTTCCGCATCGCGGTGTCGCCGAGGCCGCGCTTCGGGACATTCACGATGCGCTCGAAGGCCAGGTCGTCCGAGGGCTGCGCGAGCACGCGCAGATAGGCCATGGCGTCGCGGATCTCGGCGCGCTCGTAGAATTTCAGCCCGCCGACCACGCGGTAGGGCACGCCGAGGGTGATCAGCCGCTCCTCGAAGGCGCGGGTCTGGAAGCCGGCGCGGACCAGGATGGCGATCTCCGCCAGCTTGTGGCCGCTGCGCTGCGCCGCCTCGATCCGCTCGCCCACCATGCGCGCCTCTTCCTCGCTGTCCCAGAGCGAGACGACGCGCACCTTCTCCCCATCGGCGTCATTGCGCCCCGCCCGCAGCGTCTTGCCGAGGCGGCCGGTGTTGTGCGCGATCAGGCCGCTGGCGGCGGCGAGGATCGGGCGGGTGGAGCGGTAATTGCTCTCCAGCCGCACGACCTTCGCGTTCGGGAAATCCTTCTCGAAGCGGAGGATGTTCTCGATCTCGGCGCCGCGCCAGGAATAGATCGACTGGTCGTCGTCGCCGACGCAGCAGATGTTCCGGTGGCCCTGCGCCAGCAGCCGCAGCCAGAGGTACTGCACCAGGTTGGTGTCCTGGTACTCGTCCACCAGGATGTAGCGGAAGCGCCGGTGCCAGTCGGCCAGCACCTCCGGATGGCTGCACAGGATCTCCACCATGTGCAGCATCAGGTCGCCGAAATCGGCGCAGTTGAGGTCCTTCAGCCGGTCCTGGTAGGCGGCGTAGAGCGCGCGCGCCCGGCCCCCGGCATAATCCGTGTCCTCCGCCGGCGTCACCCGGTCCGGCACCAGGCCGCGGTCCTTCCAGCGCTGGATCGCCGCCATCAGCCCCTGCGCCGGCCAGCGCTTGGCGTCGATCCCCGCCGCGTCCATCACCTGCTTCAGCAGGCGCATCTGGTCGTCGGTGTCGAGGATGGTGAAGGCACTGGTCAGCCCGACCAGCTCCGCATGCCGCCGCAGCATGCGCGCGCAGAGGGCATGGAAGGTACCGAGCCAGAGCCCCTCCACCGGGCGCTGGATGATGGCGGAGACCCTCTCCCGCATCTCCCGCGCGGCCTTGTTGGTGAAGGTCACGGCCAGCACCTGCCCCGGGAAGGCGCGCTGCGTCATCAGCAGATGCGCGAAGCGGGTGGTCAGCACCCGCGTCTTGCCGGTGCCCGCGCCGGCCAGCACCAGCAGCGGGCCGTCCAGGCTTTCGACCGCCTCCCTCTGCTCGGCATTCAGCCGGGTGATGTAGTCGGGCTGGGGGGCGGCGATGCTCATTGGCAGGATCCGATCGAGCCCGGACCGCAGATGCGGGCGCCATCGGTCCAGCGCGCGCCCTCCAGCGTGGCATAGAGGAAATCGGCGCCCTCCAGTTGCGCCTGGGTCAGGTCGGCGCCGCGCAGATCGGCGCTGAAGAAGCGCGCCCGCCGCAGGTCGGCGCCGGCCAGCTTGGCACCGGCCAGGTTGGCGCGGGTCAGGTCGGCGGAAAGCAGCACCGCCTTCGACAGATCCGCGCCGCGCAGGTCGGCGGCGACGAACCGGGCATTGCGCCCATCCACGCCCTGCAACTGTGCCTCAGAGAGGATGCTGCGGGTGAGCGAGGCATCGCGCAGCACCGCGCCCGTCAGGTCGGCGCCGCTGAAGTCGTGGGACTCCAGCAGGCAGCGCCGCCAGTCGATGCCGGGCCGTGGCGGCAGGGAGCACTGGCTGGCCATGGCGGGGGTGCCGACAAGGAAGAGCAGGGCGAGGGAGAGGAATGGTGTGCGCACGGCAGTCGATATAGAACGGGAAGCGAACTCCTCCAACCGCTTCGGCTGACCCCTGACCCTGATCCCCTGCGTCCTCGCCTGGTCAGCCCGGCACGGCACCGTCCTGCTGGCCGCCAGCATTTTCCTTGGCATCGCCATCGCGCCGCTGGCCGAGGCCCTGCGCCCAGTCGTGGCGCCGGCCGTTGCCCTGTTGATGACGCTGGTGCTGCTCCGGATCGACCCCGCGCAGGTGCTGGCCTGGCTGCGGCCGCCGCTGCTGGTGCTCGGCCTTTCGGCCTGGGTGCTGCTGGCCTGCCCGCTGGTGGCCTTCGCGGTCACGCAGGCGGTGGGGCTGGACGGGCCGCTCGGTGCCGGGCTGGTGCTCGGCGCTTCCGCCTGCGCCGCAGTCTCCGCCCCGGCCCTCGCGCGGATGCTCGGGCTGGATGCGGAAGTCAGCCTCGTGGTCTCGGTCGCGACCACCGCGCTGCTGCCCTTCACCGCCCCGCCGCTCGCCCTTGGGCTGCTTGGCCTCGACCTTGCCATCTCCATCCCCGGGCTGATGCTGCGGCTGCTGCTGATCGTCGGGCTGCCGGCGCTGCTGGCGGCGCTGATCCGCCGGGCGGCGGGTCCGGCGCGGCTGGCGCGGGCGGGCACGGCCCTGGATGGCCTGGTGGTGCTGGTCCTGGTGGCCTTCGCCTTCGGCGTGATGGATGGCGTGCAGGCGCGGCTGCTGGCCGATCCGCTTTGGGTGCTGGGGGGCATCGGGCTGGCCCTGGCGGGCAATCTCGGCCTCAATGCCATGACGGCGCTGGTGCTGCTGCCGCTCGGGCGGCGGATCGCGCTCTCGGCCGGGATGCTGGCGGGGACCCGCAACCAGGCGATCTTCCTGGCGGTTCTGCCGGCGGCGACCGACCCCGGCGTGCTGCTCTTCTTCGCACTGAGCCAGGTGCCGATGTTCATCTCGCCCTTCCTGCTGCGGCCGATCTACGCAAGGCTGTGGCAGGGCTGAGCGCCGGACAGCCGAGGCGCCGCAGGGCGCGACGCCTCGGAACGGCTCGCCGGACGGGGAGATACGCGCATGAGCGACAGGCCGGCGATCACCTGGTATTTCGACACCGTCTCGCCCTTCTCCTGGATCGCCCTGCCGGCGGTGGAGGCGCTGGCGGCACGGCATCCGGTCACGCTGTGCCCCGTCGTGCTGGGCGCGGTGCTGGCGCATTGGGGCACGGTCGGGCCGGCGGAACTGCCGCCGAAGCGCCTGCACACCTACCGGCTGAGCCAGTTCCTGGCCGGGCGCGCCGGGGTGCCGATGCGCTTCCCGCCGCGCCACCCCTTCCGGTCGCTGGAGGTGCAGCGGCTGCTGACCGCGCTCGGCGCTACGCCGGCGGCGATTCGGACGGCCTTCGAGTTCATCTGGCGGGACGGGCGCGACGCGAGCGACCCGCAGGAATTCGCCGCGCTCTGCGGCCGGCTCGGCGTGGCGGATTACGAGGCGGTGGTCGCCGCGCGCAATGCCCGGGAGGGGCTGCGCGCCGTGACTGAGGCGGCCGTCGCCGCGGATGTCTTCGGCGTGCCGACCCTCCAGATCGGGGCGGAACTGTTCTGGGGCGTGGATGCGCTGACGATGGCGGAGGCCTATCTGGCGGACCCTGCACTCTTCAGCGGCAGGGACATGGCGCGGCTCGCCACCCTGCCCATCGGGGTCGAGCGCCGGCGTTAGAACAAGGGACGGCTGAGTGGACCCACTCAGGCAGCGCAATTGGATCGCCCGAACGACAGGCCGGACCGCTCGGCGCGCGTCGTCACGCGCGCCGAGCGGTCCAGTGGATGTCGAGGGGCCGGCGTCTCGGCCACTCCGCATGACGCCCGGCCTGGGCCGGGCGTCTCACCGATGGCGATGCGTGGCAGGATGGTTGGCTCGGGTCCGGCCATCGCGCCGCTCCTGCGGCCGGCCTGCTTCTACTCGGCCGCCTGCTGGTAGCGCCGCGCATATTGCGTCAGCGCGTCATCCGGCACCGGCTGGATGGGTGCGAAATCGGTATGCGCGATCCATTCCGGCCGGGTCGGCTTGCGGATGTGGTTCGAGACCGCGTTGAGCGTCAGGTAGACGATCTTGCGCGGAAAGGGCGTGATGTTCGGCGCCGAGCCATGCACCAGGTTCCCGTGGAACATCAGCACGCCGCCTGGCTTGCCAGTGGGTGCGACGATCCCGCCCTCCTCCACCAGCTTCGTCACCACCGTCTCGTCCAATGTCCAGAGCGGGTAGGAGGTGGTGCTGACATCATGCCCCGCCTCCAGGTTGCCATGCGCCTGGCTGCGCGGGATGAGCATGAGCGGGCCGTTGATCGGCATTACCTCATCGAGGAAGACCGCGATGTTCATGGCGCGCGGCTCCGGCATGCCGTCATCGCGCAGCCAGGTGCCGTAATCCTGGTGCCATTGCCAGACATCGCCGGTGAAGGCTGCCTTCGCGTTGATCTTGAACTGGTGCATGTAGAGCTTCTCGCCGAAGATCTGCTCGATCGGCTCGATCAGGCGAGGATGCGCGCCCAGCAGGCGGAAGGCCTCGTTGTAGGTATGCGCGGCGAAGGCGGTGCGCGGCGCGCCGGATTTCTCGCGCCAGATCTCGGGGCGGTTGTCGCGGTAGATCGCCTCCGCCTCGTCGCGCAGGACCGCGACCTCCTCCAACGTGAAAGTCTCGGGCAGGAAGAGCCAGCCTTCCTCATGGAAGTGGCGGATCTGCTCCTCGGACAGCCGCATGATCGTTCTCCCTTTGGACGTTGCCGGCATCCTAGGCCGGGGCGCGCGGCGAAGCCAAAGCTTTCCCACGCGCCGGGCGACAGGGCAGGATGGCGGCAAAACCAGGGGGAGGATTTCATGATCGCAAGGATCGGCCGCCGCCCGCTCCTCGGCGGCGCGCTGGCGCTGCCGGCCGTCGCGCGCGCCCAGGGAAGCTGGCCGAGCCGCCCCGTGCGGGTCGTCATCTCCTGGCCGCCCGGTGGTGGCGCCGATATCCCGATGCGGCTCGCCGCGCCGGCCATGCAGCAGGTGCTCGGCCAGCCGCTGATCCTGGAGAACCGGGCAGGCGCCAGCGGCTCGGTCGGGGCCGGGGTCGTCGCCCAGGCGGCGCCGGACGGCTACACCACGCTGGCGGATACCGCCGGGGGGTCGGTCAACCACCTGCTGATCCCGGGCCTGCCCTATGATTTCGCCAGGGCGCTCAGCCCCGTCAGCCAGATAGTGCGCTCCCCCCTGCTCTGCGTGGTGCGCGCCGACCACCCGGCGAAGGACCTGACGGGCCTGCTGGCGCGGCTGCAGGCGGCGCCGGGGCAGGTCCCCTTCGCCTCCTCCGGCGTCGGCACCATGACGCATCTGGCGCCGGCGCTGCTGCTGCGCCGCGCGCGTGTCTCCGCCAACCATGTCTCCTATCGCGGCGGCGCCGCCTCCATCGCCGGCATCCTCGCGGGCGATGCGGAATTCGTCTTCTCCACCCTGCCCTCGGCGACGCCGCTGGTGCTTGAGGGGCGGCTGCGCGGCCTCGCGGTCAGCATCGCCGAGCGCCTGCCCAACCTGCCCGACATCCCGACGGTGCAGGAGCAGGGCTTCCCGGATTTCGACATCGCGGACTGGCTGGGCTTCTACACCCCCGCCGGCACCCCGGAGCCGGTCGTCGCCCGGCTGTCGGAGGCGGCACGGGCCGGCATGCGGGACCCGAATGCGGTGAAGCGGCTGGGCGAGTTCGGCATGATTCCGGTCGGCAGTTCCCCGGCCGAGTTCCACGCCTTCTGGTATGACCAGCGGGCCCGGCTGGGGGCGATCATCCAGGCGGAGGGGATCAGGGTCGAATAGCCCGCCCTACGCCGGCGCCTTCGGCCGGTGCGGGCACGGCCCGCCACCTGACCGAGGCCCCCGAGGGATCGCCCGATCCGCCGGCGGCAGGGCCGGCTCACCGCGACCCGCTCCGCATCCAAAACGGTGCAGCGGATTGGCGTTCAGCGAATGGACACGACCCGCTGCAGCGGCCGCCGGAACGGCGCCCTGGCGCCGGACCTCAGGTCGCCGTGGCCTTGACCGGCCGCGCACCCAGGATATGCGCGATGGCAAAGACCAGGTCCGGGCGGTTCAGGGTGTAGAAGTGGAACTCGTCCACCCCGTTGGCCTGCAGCAGCCGCACCTGCTCGGCCGCAGCCACCGCCGCCACCATCCGGCGCGTCTCGGCATCCTCCTCCAGCCCCTCGAAGAGCCGGCCCATCCAGTCCGGCACGCCGGCGCCGCACATGGCGGAGAATTTCTTCATCTGCGTGAAGTTCGAGACCGGCATGATGCCGGGCACGATTGGCACGGTGATCCCGGCCGCCAGGCAACGGTCGAGGAAGCGCAGATAGATGTCGGTATCGAAGAAGTACTGGGTGATGGCGCGGGTCGCGCCGGCATCGATCTTGCGCTTCAGGTTGTCCAGATCGTGATCGGCCGAGAGCGCCGAGGGGTGAGTCTCGGGATAGGCGGCGACGCTGATTTCGAAGGGGGCGATGCGCGAGAGCCCCTCCACCAGGTCGGCGGCATAGGCATAGCCTTCCGGATGCGGCTCATAGCGTTCGACACCCGCCGGCGGGTCGCCACGCAGGGCGACGATGTGGCGCACCCCCGCCTCCCAATAGGCCCGGGCGACGTCATCCACCTCCCCGCGCGAGGCGGCGACGCAGGTGAGATGCGCCGCCGGGGTCAGCGAAGTTTCCTTCACCAGCCGGGCCACCGTCGCGTGGGTGCGCGCCTGGGTGGAGCCGCCGGCGCCATAGGTGACCGAGACGAAGCGGGGCGCAAGCGGTTCCAGCCGCCGGATGCAGGACCAGAGCTGGGCTTCCAGCGCATCGGTCTTGGGAGGGAAGAATTCGAAGGACAGGGCCGGCGGCGGCAACTCCGCAAGCGGCGGCAGCCCGCCGAAACGCGGCCCGGTCAGCCAGCGCTGCAGGGTGCCGGGAGCGGAACCCGACAGGGAATGCTGGGCTGCGTCGGGCATTGTCTGGTCCATCATCCACCTGTGCGCGGTTCAAAGTCTTCGCAAGCCGGGCGACCGGATACAGTTTGTGGCGTTGCAGCGCCACCCCGGTGGCCATAATGGCCACCATCTTCGCTGGGCACGGCAGGGGACCCCTTGGGGGTTCCGTGCGGTTCACTGTGACCTATTGTTGCGTTACGCAAACGCAAGAGGGCCTCGCCGCCGATGCGCATCACGATTCCGACCTCGCCCGGCCTGGCCCGGACCGCCCTGGCCCTTGCGCTGCTCGCGCTCCCGCTGCTGGCGGGCTGCGCCGAACGCCCCGACCCGGCCGATCCGGATGCGATGGCGGAGTTCAAATTCACCAATGACCCGATCGAGCCCTTCAACCGGACCATGTATTCGGTTCACCAAGGAATCGACCGGGCGGTGCTGCGGCCCGTCGCGGTCGGATACCGGGAGGTCGTGCCGCAGCCGGTCCGCACCGGCATCCGCAACCTCCTGGGCAATCTCCGCACGCCGGTGATCCTGGCGAACGACATGCTCCAGGGCGAGCCCCGCCGCGCCGGCGATACGCTGGGCCGTTTCCTGATCAACTCCACCCTGGGGCTGGGCGGCCTCTTCGATGTCGCCGGCAGCCAGTTCGGGGTGCGCGGTCATGCCGAGGATTACGGCCAGACCCTCGCGGTCTGGGGCGTTGGCGAGGGTGCCTACCTCTTCATTCCCGTTCTTGGCCCGAGCAATCCGCGGGACCTGGCGGGCTTCGGCCTCGGCATCGCCGCGGACCCGCTGACCTGGGTGGGCCAGGGCGCGGCGGTGGACGCCCTGCTCTACAGCCGCACCGGCGTGACGGTGGTGGACACCCGCGAATCCCTGATCGACACCCTGGACGCCGTGGAGCGCGAGTCGCTCGATTCCTACGCGACGCTGCGCAGCGGCTATCGCCAGCGCCGCAACGCCGAGATCCGCAACACCGGGGACCCGCCGCCCGCCGCCGGCGGGACCGGTTTCGGCGTGGGCGTCGGCCTCGATTCGCCGTCGCCGCGCTAATCCGACCGGGAGAGAGAAGTATGACCACATTCCATCGTCGCCTGCTGCTCGGGGCGGGCCTTGCCCTGCCTTTCGCCGGCCCGGCGCGGGCGCAGCAGGATATCAACCGGGCCGCCAGCTTCATCCAGGCCACCGGCCAGGAACTGGTCGGCGCCATCAACGACACGCGTGCCGATCTTGCGACACGTCGCCAGCGCGTGGCCGCGGTGCTGCGCCGGGCGGTGGATGTGGAGGGTGTCGGCCGCTTCATCCTCGGCCGCTGGTGGCGCCAGGCGAGCCCGCAGGAACAGCAGGAATACATGAAGCTGTTCGAGGAGACGCTGATCCGCAACCTCTCCGCCCGCTTCGGAGAGTACCAGGGCGTGCGCTTCTCCCTGGGCCGCAGCCAGCAGCGGACCGAGGACGACGTGCTGGTGAACACCATCATCGAGCGGCCGAACAGCGCGCCCTTCGCGCTCGACTGGAGGGTCGGAGATGTCGGCGGCCAGCCCAAGGTGGTGGACGTGATCGCGGAGGGCACCTCGCTCCGGCTCACGCAGCGCAGCGAGTATTCCGCCGTGATCCAGCAGAATGGCGGCCAGGTGAGCGCGCTGCTGGTGGCGATGCGCCGGCAGATCCAGCAGCTCGCGGCGCGGGAGCAGGGGGCGAGGTAGCCGCCGCCCTGCGGCCCGCGCCGAAGGCCGGCGCCGTCAGCCCGGCCCGGCCTCCGTACCGGCACCCGCCGGCCGCCGCGCGGCCAGCAGCGACTGGACCCGGCAGGCCAGGAGGTCGAGGGCGAATGGCTTGGCGATCACCTCCATCCCGGGCGGCAGCCGGGTGGTTGCGTAGCCCGTGATGAACAGCACCGGCAGGCCCGGCAGGCGCTCCCGCGCCGCCTCGGCCAGCTGGCGCCCGTTCATCCCGCCCGTCAGGCCGACATCGGTGATCAGCAGATCGACCCCTGCGCTGCCGGAGAGCAGGCGCAGGGCGGCCGGCCCGTCCACCGCCTCCAGCACCCGGTGGCCCAGTTCGCGCAGCCGCTCGGCGGCCGGCCCGCGCACCGCAGCTTCATCATCCACCAGCAGCACCCAGGCGGCGGCACCGGCCGGCGCAGGCGGCTCGGGCCGCACCCGGTCCGGCTCCGCCTCCGGCGCATCGTGCTTCGGCAGGAAGATCCGCACGGTCGTGCCTCGCCCCGGCGCGCTTTCCAGGCGGACGAGGCCACCCGACTGCCGCACGAAGCCATAGACCTGGCTCAACCCCAGCCCGGTGCCCTGCCCCAGCGGCTTGGTGGTGAAGAAGGGCTCGAAGACCCGCTCCAGCACCTCCGGCGGCATGCCCTCGCCGGTATCCCGGACCGAGATCATCGCATAGGCACCGGGGGCAACGCCCTCCTGCCCGGCGACCTCCGCCGCGGAGAGCTGCACATCCGCCGTGCCGATCGCCAGCCGTCCGCCCTCGGGCATCGCGTCGCGCGCATTGATGCAGAGGTTCAGCAGCGCGCTCTCCAGTTCATTCGCATCGCAGAGCACGTGCCCGGTAACCTCGGACAGATGCAATTCCACCGCGATGCCGGGGCCCATGGTGCGGCGGACCAGGTCGGCCATGCCCGTGATCAGCCCGTCCGCATCGACCGGCTTCGGGTCCAGCCGCTGCCGCCGCGCGAAGGCCAGCAGGCGCCGGGTCAAGCCTGCCGCGCGGCCGGCGGCCTCCCGCGCGGTGTCGAGATAGCGCAGGGCCTCCTCACCGCGGCCCTCGGCGACGCGGCGCCGCGCCAGGTCGAGGCCGCCCGTGACACCCTGCAGCATGTTGTTGAAATCATGCGCGATCCCGCCCGTGAGCTGCCCCACCGCCTCCATCTTCTGCGCCTGGCGAAGCGTCTCCTCCGCAGCCATCAGCTCGGCCGTGCGCGTGGCGACGCGGCGCTCCAGCTCCTCCGCCGCCAGCCGGGCCTCGGTGATATCCACATTGCAGCCGGTATAGCCGAGGAACCTGCCCGCATCGTCGAGGCGCGGGACACCCTCGCAGCGCAGCCAACGCAGCTGGCCGGCCCGGTCGCGCACCCGCGTCTCGGCCCGGAAGGGGCGCCGCGCCCGGAAGGCGTCCTGGAAAGCGGCGTCGAAGGGTTCGAGATCCTCCGCCAGCACCACGCTCGACCACCCGTCCCCCAGCATCTCCGCCGCCGGGCGGCCGAACATGTGGTCGTAATGCATGTTGGCGAAGACCACCTGGCCCTCGGCATCGGTCATCCAGATCAGCGCCGGGGCACTGTCGGCCATGTGGCGGAACCGCGCCTCGCTCTCGCGCAGCGCCGCCTCGGTGCGCTTCCACGCGGTGATGTCGATGATGACCTCGAGGCATTCGGCCCCCTGCCCGGCGCTGGTCAGCCGCATGGGCGCGAAGAGCCCCCACCAGCGCGAGCCGTCCTTGCGGATGAGTTCCTTCTCGTAGGGCGCGGTCTCGCCCCGCAGGGCCAGTTCAGCCGTGGCCCGCGCGGTCACGCCCATGAAGTCGGGCGGCGTCGGCGGTTCCGACAGCGGGGAGCCGATGAGTTCGTCGCGACTGTAGCCGCTCATGCGCGCGAAGGCGTCGTTCGTGTCGATGATACGCCCGTCGAGGCGGAAGAAGAGCGCCCCGACCGTCCCGATGTTCATGGCACGGCGGAATCGTTCCTCGCTGGCGCCGAGACGTTCATTCGCCCGGACGAGGTCCCGCGTGCGCGCCTCGACCCGCCGCTCCAGCTCCTCATAGCCATGCTTCGTCTCGGCCAACGCCGCCTTCACCCGACAGCCGGCGGAGGCGAAATCCGCGAAGCTGGTGAGCAGCCGGACATCCTCGGCGTCGAAGGCCCGCGCGGGATCATGGGCGACCACCCAGAGGGTGCCCACCGCCTCGCCACGAACACGGAAAGGCAGCAGCAGGATTTCGTGGATGCGCGGGACGATGTCTGCGGCCGGGAAGTCTGCGGGCGGACGGGCGAGGAGCAGCACGGCATCCCGCGGCATCACCGTGCCGCAGGGAGTGGCCTCGAAGGGCGCGACCCCGCCGACCTGCCCGGCCCAGAGCCCAGCGACCGCGTCCCAGTGGCAGCCCGGCGCCGGCTCGTCCCTGTGCAGGACGCTGATGCCGGCCGATTGGGCGAGGCCGAGCTCGATGATGAGGTCGGCCAACCGCTGCAGCACGGTGCCCGGGCTGTCTGCCATCTCCCGGGCCAGGGCGGCCAGGGCCCGGCTTTGCACCGCATGGTCGGGTGGCCTGCCCGGGCGGCGGGCGAGATCTTCCGTGATCAGGAGGCCTTCGAGGTCGCCGGCAGGGCGCGCCCACGTCGCGGTGGCGTTCACTCCGGCCTCCGGCAAGCCTCACGGCGGGGTAGCAAGCCCCCTTCTCGCCTCCCTCCCATGTCCCGGTCGGGCCGGAGGAGGAGGTCAGGGACACGGATCCCACCGGGCAGCCGTTCCGGGGGGAGGACACTGCGGTCGGTCAACGCCAGGTCATGCCGCCTCGCCCTCACCCGTACCGTCGCCAGGAATTCGCAATCCGGCCGGAGAGTGACGACAAACCGCATGATCCTGTCCCTGAGGTGAACCTGAGATAAAGCACCAACCCGGCATGCAGTTGCTTGACCATGCCTGGAGCCCACGAGAAAGCGTTGGACTTTCGCGGGCTCCATGCCCGCGCGCGATGCCCTGCTGCCCGGCAGGCAAGATGTTCCGAGAGAACACCGCGGCTGCGGGGGGTGCCGCGCTTCGGCCATGGCGGCTCCGTCCTGCCGATCGGCCCGGCCGGGACGCCACCCCTGGCGAAGGCGCTGAACTAGGCGCCGCCGGCAACCCGGGCAAAGCCGCCCTGCGGGAGCGGCGGCTCTCTCCGCCGGGCATTTGCCGCCCGAGGCGCCGCGTGGCCTGACCGTGGCGCACCGCCCATAATACGCGGGTTGGAGACAGAGCATACGGATAAACCGAGCGGACCGGGGTCCGGCTCCAGCCCTGAGGCGGAAGCGGTGGCACCCGCCGCCACTTGCAGGCGTTGATGCCCTGCCCGCCAGCCCATCGGCGGGTGAGGAGGAAGGCCGATGAACGAGAAGCAGGAATCCGGACACCACCAGCAGAAGGGTGGACAGCAGCAGGGCCAGCAGCAGCGCGGGCAGATGTCGAAGGATGACCGGCGCCAGGAGAGCGGCCGCGCGGGCGGCATGCCGCCCGGCCAGGACCAGGACAGCAACCGGCAGAGCCAGCAGATGGAGCGGGAGAAGGCCGAGAAGGGCAAGGGCAGCCCGGCCTGACGCACGACATGCGGGCGGGGCGCCGGCCCCGCCCGCGCTCCGGTCAGGACTGGAAGACGGCCGGCCTAAGGCGGATCGGGTGCCGCGGCGTCGCGGTCCAGCCGCGGGCGCGGAGCACGGCATTGCTCTCGACCGGCGTCCGCCCCTCGGCGAGCGACCAGGTGATGTGCCAGGTCGAGGCGTCCGGCCGGCGGGTGGTGCCGTCGATCTCCACCACCAGCGCCTGCACGCCGGCGCCGTCATCGGCGAGGCCCACCACCGCGCCCTCCTCCGCCGTCGGCAGCGGGAAATCGGGCGGCACGCCCGCCCGCAGCGTCACGTGATGCGCGATCACCCGATCATAGGCGGGCGGGAAGAGCGCAAGCAGCCGCGCCCGGTCCGCCTCCTCCAGCAGCCAGCCCGCGACATTCCGTGCCATGTCCCGATCTCCCCCGGCCATGCGATGGGGAAACGCAGGATGGACCGGGCGGCTCAGCGGTCGCGGATGCTTTCATAGACGATCATGCGCCGCCCCTTGTGCAGGAAGGCGTCGCATTCCGTCAGGCCGATATCCTGCAATACGGAGCGGGAGGCGAGATTTTCCACCCAGGCCACGGCGATGATGCGCCGGAGCCCGGCGCGGTGGCCGAATTCCAGGCCAGCCTTCGCCGCCTCCCGCGCATAGCCCTTGCCGCGGCATTCCGGCCAGAGCGCGAAGCGCAGCGCGACGCCGCGGCCATCCGGCCGCTCCATCAGCCCGGCAATGCCGAGGAACTCACCCGTTCCGGTCAGGTAGACGCACCAGGTGCCGTAGCCGCGCACCTCCCAGAAGTCGATGTCGTCCTCGAGTTCCTCCTTCGTGCGCTCGGGGGAGCGCACGCCATGCAGCATCAGTTCGAAGACCCGCGGGTCACTCTTCAACCGGACCAGGTCGGGGAGGTTCTCCTTCCCCGGCGGCACCAGCGTCAGGCGCTCCGTGCGGACGAGCCGCCCCGGCATGGGAACCGGCGGCGCGAGCCGCATGGCCGGAGCGGCGCCGTCCATCTGCCGCGGCCTACCGGGTCAGCGGCCGGTACTTGATGCGATGCGGCTGGTCCGCCGCGGCGCCAAGGCGGCGGCGCTTGTCGGCCTCATAGGCCTGGAAGTTGCCTTCGAACCATTCGACATGGCTGTCGCCCTCGAAGGCCAGGATATGGGTCGCCAGGCGGTCCAGGAACCAGCGGTCGTGCGAGATAATCACCGCGCAGCCCGCGAAGTCCTGCAGCGCCTCCTCCAGCGCACGGAGCGTATCGACGTCGAGGTCGTTGGTCGGCTCGTCGAGCAGCAGCACGTTGTGCGGCCGCTTCAGCATCTTCGCCAGGTGCACCCGGTTGCGCTCACCGCCCGAGAGCACGCCGACCGGCTTCTGCTGGTCGCCGCCCTTGAAGTTGAAGGCGGCGCAATAGGCGCGGCTCGGCACCTGCCGCTTGCCCATGGTGATCATGTCCATGCCGTCCGAGATTTCCTGCCAGACGGTCTTCTTGTCGTCCAGGCTGTCGCGGCTCTGGTCGACATAGCCGAGCTCGACGGACTCGCCGACCACGAGGGTGCCGGCATCCGGCTTGTCCCGGCCGGTGATCATCTTGAACAGCGTGGTCTTGCCGGCGCCGTTCGGCCCGATGACGCCGACGATGCCGCCCGGGGGCAGCTTGAAGGAGAGATCCTCGATCAACAGGCGGTTGCCGTAGCCCTTGCGGATGTTGTCCGCGACGATGACGGTATTGCCGAGCCTTGGCGCGGGCGGGATCTGGATCTCGGTGGGGTCGGGCGCCTTCTCCTGGCTCTTGGCCAGCAGGTCCTCATAGGCTGAGATGCGCGCCTTGCTCTTGGCCTGGCGGGCGGAGGGGCTGCGGCCGATCCACTCCTGCTCCTCGGCCAGCTGCCGCTGGCGCGCGCTCTCCTCGCGCTCCTCCTGGGCCAGGCGCTTGCGCTTCTGCTCGAGATAGGCGGAGTAGTTGCCCTGGTAGGGGATGCCCCGGCCTCGATCGACCTCGAGGATCCAGTTGGTGACGTTGTCCAGGAAGTAGCGGTCATGGGTCACGACCAGCACCGCACCCTGGTAGTCGCGCAGGGTCTTCTCCAGCCAGGAGACGCTCTCGGCATCCAGGTGGTTGGTCGGCTCGTCCAGCAGCAGCAGGTCGGGCTTCTCGAGCAGCAGCTTGCAGAGCGCAACGCGGCGCCGCTCGCCGCCCGAGAGGTTGGTGACCGGCAACTCGGCCGGCGGGCAGCGCAGCGCGTCGAGGGCGATGTCGATGGTGCGGTCCAACTCCCAGCCATTGGCGGCGTCGATCCGCTCCTGCAGCTCGCCCTGTTCGGCCAGCAGGGCGTTCATCTCGTCGTCCGACATCTCCTCCGCGAATTTGTGGGAGATCTCGTTGAACCGGTCGAGATCGGCCTTCAGGTCCTTGAAGGCCAGCATGATGTTCTCGCCGACGGTCAGATCGGGGTCGAGATGCGGCTCCTGCGAGAGATAGCCGACCCTGGCGCCCTCGGCGGTCCAGGCCTCGCCACCAAACTCCTTGTCCTGCCCCGCCATGATGCGCATGAGCGTGGACTTGCCGGCGCCGTTCGGGCCGAGCACGCCGATCTTGGCATCGGGCAGGAAGGAGAGGGTGATTCCTTTGAAAACCTCACGCCCGCCCGGATAGGACTTGGTGAGATTCTTCATCACATAGACGTACTGATAGGCGGGCATCGGCAATGACCTGTCGGGCGGGGGGTTTGGGCGCCCTTCTAGCGGCTGGGGGGTGGCCAAGCCAAGGCGGCTGAGGGACCAGAGTTCCGCTTCCCCTCACCCCGGCGAGAATCCGGCCTCGCGAAGGACCCGCTCGCTGATGGCGCGCTGGTCCCCGGCCGGCGGGCGAGTCCCGCCAGGCTGCTGCCGATGATGATGGCCCCCGCGATGCCCTTGCCTGCCACCTGCCTGGCCGGAGCCTGTCAGGGGCCGAGGGCAGCGCGCCCAGGTGCCCGCCCCAGGTCCGTGACGCTTCCGCGAGCCTTCCCCGCCCTGCCGGTACGGCCGCCCTGCTAGGCCTTCGGCTCCAGGTCCAGCCGCACCGCGATCCCCTCCAGCCCCGGTACGGCCGGATAGCGCTGCATCACCAGGGGATCATGGCCCGGGATGATGTGCCCCGGGCCGGGCGCGAGTTCGCGCAGCCGGTCGAACCCCTCCAGCATGTCGCCGACATGGAACGCGGTGGTGAAGGGCCGCCGGCTCTCCAGGTTTTCATAGAAATGCGCGACGTCGGAGGCCAGCACGAGCCTCCCGCGCGTCGTCTCCACCGTCATGCATTGCAGCCCCATGGAATGCCCGCCGCAGGCATGGAGCTTCAGGCCCGGCGCCAGTTCCGCATCGCCATCGTGCCACACCACCCGCCCGGCGAAGTTCATGCGAACGATGCCGGCGACATCCTCCACCTCGAAGGAATGGCGCAGGCGGTGGTGGCACATGTAGCGCCCCGTTGCGTAGCGCATCTCCGCCTCCTGCAGGTGGAAGCGGGCGCGGGCGAACTTGTGGAAGCTGCCGACATGGTCGTAGTGCAGGTGGCTGATCACCACATCCTCGACCTTGTCGGGCTCGATGCCCAGCAGGCGCAGGCTCTCGACCGGGCAGCGGAGCCAGTCCCGCTTGCGGCGGGCCGCGACCTCGGCGGTGAAGCCGGTATCGAGGATCCAGGCGCGGCCCTCCCGGACCGCGGCCCAGACGAAGTAATCCATTGGCATCGGCGCGTCATGCGGATCGCCGCCGATGAAATGCTCCGCCCGCCGCGCCGCCCGCGTGGCGTAGCGCAGCGCATAGACCTGCCAGGTGCCGGGCACGGGCTCAGCCCTTGTCCGCATCGAGCACCGCCTGCACCGCGGCCGGGTCGCAGGCGATGCTGACGCCGGCGCGCTCCAGCTGCATCTTCATGGGAATGCGGGAATCGAGCGCGCCCCAGCCGCGCGCCAGCGCCTCGTTCATTTCTTCCAGCGTCAACTGGCAGAAGCGCATCGGCACGCCCAGCTCCCGCCCCAGGCTGGTGGCCAGGGTGACATCCTTGTGCGCCAGCTTCAGCGCGAAGGCCGGCGGGTCGTAGCGGTCGGTCAGGAACTGGTCCGCCAGCCGGTCGAAGGTCCGCCGCCGGCCGAGCGCGCCCTGGCGCACCACCGTCCAGAGCTCCAGCGGGTCGAGCCCCGCCTTGACGCCCATGGAAAAGACCTCGGCGAGCGCGGTCTGGATGGCGTAGCCGGCCATGTTGTGCACCAGCTTGGCGACGGTCGCCGTGCCGATCGGGCCGACATAGGCCGCCTGATCGCCGATCGCGTCCAGCACCTTCCTGTGCTGCTCATACACGGTCCGGTCGCCGCCCACCCAGATCGCGAGCTTGCCGGTCTCCGCCCCCTTCGGCCCGCCGGAGACCGGCGCGTCGAAGGCATGCGCGCCCTTCTCCGCCATCGCGTCATGCACGCGGCGCATCAGCGCCTGGCTGTTGGTCGAGAGGTCGAAGAGGGCCATGCCGGGATGCGCGCCAGCCAGCAGCCCATCCGGGCCGAAGACCACCGCCTCCACCTCCTTCGGCCCCGGCAGGCTGGTGAAGACCACCTCGCACTGTGCGGCGATCTCGCGCGGTGTCGCGGCCCATTCGGCACCATTCTCCAGGTGCCGCGCCGCGGCCTCCCGCCGCACATCGGTGACGACCAGCCGGTATTGCGACTTCTGCAGGTTGGCCGCCATGAAGGCGCCCATGGTGCCGAGGCCGATGAATCCGATCTTCATGGCCTCAGCCCTTCGCCTTGTCCTGCTCTTCGAAGACGTCGATCGCGATGTGGGAAGCGGTCATCGCCGCCGGCCAGCCGGCATACATGGCCAGATGGGTGATCGCCTCCGCCACCTCCTCCCGCGTCAGGCCGTTCCCGAGCCCGCGGGCAATATGCGTGTTCAATTGCTCCTGCCAGCCGAGCGCGGCGAGCGCCGCGATCGTCACCAGGCTGCGGTCGCGCTTCGAGAGCTGCGGCCGCTCCCAGACATCGGCATAGACATAGTCGTTCGTCATCTCGACGAGCTTGGGGAAATGCGGCTTCAGCCGGTCGCGCCGGGCCGAGGGTGGGGCTGCCATGGTCGTTCCTCTCCTGCCTTGTCTCGTGCCGGTCCGCCATGTGGGGCCGGGATGGGCGCGGGAGAGGATGGCCGGCGGGCCGAGAGCCGGGCAGGCCGCGAAGCGCCGCGACTTGTGGCCGGCCGATGGGCTCCCTCCCCCCGGTCTCCGTCTGTTGCCGGCGATCCTAGGTCATCCGACCGCCCGCGCAAGACGCACGGTGTTCCCCCGGCCGGCGCGCCGCGCTCAATGCCCGGATGAGGCTGCCGGCCCGCGCACCATCATGACATCGCCCGGCAGGAGCGCGAGCAGCCGCTCGGCCGTGCTGCCAACCAGGAAGCCGGCCAGCCCGGTGCGGCCCTGGGTGCCGAGCACGACGAGGTCCACCGGATGGTCACGCAGATGGGCGCAGACCATGTCCGGCGCCATGCCGTAGGCCATCACGGTTGAGACCCGGCCGAGTGCCTCCGGGGAGGCCGAGACCTTCGCCATGAAGGCCGCATGCTCCGCCTCCGCCGTCGCCCGGATCTCCGCCTCATTCGCCTCCCGGTCAATGAGACCCTCGAAGGGTACCCGGTAGGCATGGAAGAGGGTGATGCGGCCACCCGGGAAGAGCCGCAGTGCGGCCTCCAGGGCGTGGCGCGACGGCTCGGAGAAGTCCGTCGCGACCAGGATGCTGCCATAGGGCCGCTGCGGCCGGCCGCGCACGACGAGAACCGGCATCGGCGCGCGGCGGACCAGGTCATCCACCGTCCGGCCCAGGATCACCGGGCCGAGCGTCGGCTCGCGCGCGATGCCGGTCACCACCAGTTCGCAGCCGAACTCGCCGGCCTTGCGCAGGATGGTCTCGACCGGATCGCCATGCTCCAGCAGCAGCTCCCAGCGGAGTGACCGGTCCTGCAGGTCTGCCTCGACCCGGCCCCTGGCGATCTCGGCCGCGGAGCGCCCGCCCGCCACCGGCAGTGTGTCGGCCGATGCGGGTCCCGCGAGCACATGCAGCACGTGCAGGCTCGCCTTCCAGCCCTCCGCGAGCTGCACCGCACGGTCCTGCGCACGATCGCAGCGGCAGCTGAGATCGGTGGCGAGCAGGATCCGCTGCGGCGCGGTGCTGCGCGGTGCGGATTGCGGATGTGCCTCGGACATTGTTGCAGGGCTCCCAATCAGCCATGATGCGATGCGTGGGCCGGGCCGGGATGCCGGCCCTGCTACCGCACGGGCCGGACCGGATCGGTCTCGCTCCGCCTCATTCTACCCGCTTTCCCCCGGCGGCGCTGCCGCCGACCGGGGATGTCCGGGCCGGCACGCCCGCGGGCGCGGTGCCGGACGACAATTCCAAGCACTGCGCCACCGGCGCGCTAAGCAGAGCTCCCGAACTCCTGCGCCTCAGGCCGGGACCGCGAAGAGGCGGCCGACGGCGAGCCAAGCGAAGCCGACGATCACCGCGATGCTGAGCAGGTTCAGCCAGAACCCGGCGCGCGCCATCTGGGCGATGGTGAGGTGGCCGCTGCCATAGACGATGGCATTGGGCGGCGTCGCCACTGGCATCATGAAGGCGCAGGAGGCCGCGAGCGCGGTCGGGATGGTCAGCAGGAAGGGATCGGCGCCGAGCGCCGGCGCAAGGGAGGCGATGAGGGGCAGGAAGGCCGCCGCAGTGGCGGTGTTGCTCGTCAGCTCGGTCAGGAAGATGATCGCGGCCGTCACGACCAGGACGACGAGCAGCACGGGCAGCGCGCCGAACCCGCCGAGCGCGGCCCCGATCCACTCCGCCAGCCCGCTGCGCGTGATCGCGGCGGCAAGCGAGAGGCCGCCGCCGAACAGCAGCAGCACGCCCCAGGGCAGCCGCCGCGCCGCATCCCAGCCGAGCAGCGCCACCCCGCCCTGGCCGCGGCCGGCCGGCAGGATGAAGAGCGCGAGGGCCGCGGCGATGGCGATGCCCGTGTCGTTGATGCCCGGGACCAGGTCGCCCAGCCGCGGCCGCACCACCCAGAGCGCCGCCATGGCGGCGAAGACCACCGCCACCCGCTTCTCGGGGCCGCTCATCGGCCCGAGGCGTTCGAGCTCGGCGCGCAGCAGCGCCGAGGCGCCGCCGAGATCCCCGCGCGGCAGGGCGAAGACCAGGCGCGTCAGCAACAGCCAGGTGCAGGACAGCAGCAGGACGACCAGCGGCACGCCGATGACCATCCACTGGGTGAAGCCGATCTCGACGCCATAGGTGCGCGACATGAAGCCGGCGAGGAGGGCATTCGGCGGCGTGCCGATCAGCGTGCCGAGCCCGCCGATGCTCGCTGCATAGGCGATGCCGAGCAGCAGGGCGGTTGCGAAGCCGCCGGCCTTCGCCTGGCTACCCTGCCCGTCACCATCCTGCCTGGCACCGTCCTCCAGCAGCGCGATGACGGAAAGGCCGATCGGCAGCATCATCACCGCCGGCGCGGTGTTGCTGACCCACATGCTGAGGAAGGCGGTGGCCAGCATGAAGCCGCCGACCAGCGCGGGCGGGCGGGTGCCGACCAGCGCGACGGTCCGCAGCGCGATGCGCCGGTGCAGGTTCCAGCGCTCCAGCGCCAGGGCCACCAGGAACCCGCCGAGGAAGAGGAAGATCAGCGGATCGGCATAGGGCGCGGAGGCCTGGCCGATATTGGCGATGCCGAGCAGCGGAAAGAGGATGAGGGGCAGCAGGCCGGTCGCCGGGATCGGAATCGCCTCCGTCACCCACCAGCTTGCCATCAGGACCGCCAGGGCCGCGACGCGCCAAGCCGTCGGCGGCATGCCCTCGGGTGGCGGGAGGAGGAGCATGGCCGCGAAGAGCCCTGCGCCGAGCAGCAGCCCCAGGGGCGAGCGCGCGTCCTTCGGCGGCCCCGCCGCACCGTCCTGTGCTGCATCGGTCATACCGTCCCCGAGCCTCCCGATCCTCATCCGCCGCACCGCCAGCGCCCGGTGCCGGCCGCCGCAAGGCGGATCCAGCGTGGCGGAGGCACTGTCCCTCGCCATGGCGCATTGTGCCGTTTCCTGTGAACCGAGGAATGCGGGAGCAGCACCAGCCGGGGCGGATCACGTCGCCGTCACCCCGCTGGCCAACGACCGCGCCGCCCGTCAACCCCACATGCCGGTGCGCGTTGGAAGCGGGAACGGGCGACACCAAGGGCATGCCGCAACTCTTCTCTCCGCGCGCCGATCGCCGGCTGCGCCTTGCCATGGGACTTGGCGCCGCCGCGCTGGTGGTGCTTGCCCTTGCCGCCTGGGCCCTCGCCCGCTCCGACCGGACCTGGGGCGTCGGCGTCGCCGCCCTCCAGCCCATTCCCTTCAGCCATGCCATCCATGCCGGCGTCCTCGGCCTCGATTGCCGCTACTGCCATGCGACGGTCGAGCGCGCGGCCTCTGCCGGCATGCCGACCGCCGAGACCTGTCTCGGCTGCCATCGCCAGGTCTGGAGCGTCTCGGCCCAGTTCGCGCCGCTCGAGAGCGCGTTGGCCCTCGGCAGCGCCGTGCCCTGGTCCTCCGTGCACCGGCTGCCGGAGCATGTGCGTTTCCACCACGGCGCGCATGTCGCGGCCGGGGTGCAATGCAGCACCTGCCATGGCGCGGTCGAGGCCATGCCGCGCACCGTGAAGGCGGAAACCCTGTCGATGGGCTGGTGCCTCGATTGCCACCGGGCACCGGAGGCTGCCGGCATAACCCTGCCGGCCTCCCAGGCCGCGGCCCGCCATGAGCATTACGGTGTGGAGGTGTCGCCCCTCACCCGCTGTTCCACCTGCCACCGCTGAGATAATCCTGGGGCCCAGGGCACCTTTCGGTGCCGCTCGCGTTGCACCGGCGCCGCTGCCTAGCCGGGAGAGCAACGGATGCGGGAGTTGGTGCCCGACACAGCCTATTGCGGCGCGCCACCCCTGCCGGGTGCCGTTGCCTGGAATCTCGACCCTTGGCTGATGGCAGCCCTGACCATGGCCCTGCTGGCCGTCTGGGCGCCGGCCGGGCGCGGCGGCGACCGGCGCTGGCTTCTGGCAGGCTGGACGGTGCTCGCGGTGGCACTGCTCTCGCCACTCTGCAATTTCTCGGTCGCGCTCTTCTCGGCGCGCGTGGCGCAGCATCTGGTGCTGCTGATCGTCGCGGCACCGCTGCTCGCCCTGGGGCTCCGCCTGCCGTGGCGGGCCGGGTCGCCCGGCGGCCTCGCCCTGGCGGCGGCCGCCTTCGCCCTCGCCCTCTGGGCCTGGCACCTGCCCGGCCCCTATGGCACCACCTTCCGCTCCGATGCCGTCTACTGGCTGATGCAGCTCAGCCTACTCGCCAGCGCCACCTGGCTCTGGCGCGGGCTGCTGATCGGCGCCGCGGCGCGGCCGGAGGCGGCGCTGCTGGCCGGACTGGCCACGGCGGCGCAGAGCGGCGCGCTCGGCGCCGTGCTGACCTTCGCCCCCCGACCGCTCTTCCCCGAGCATGTGGCGACGACCCTCGCCTGGGGCTTCTCGCCGCTGGAGGACCAGCAGCTCGGCGGGCTGCTGATGTGGGTACCGGGTGGCATCGCCTTCGCGGCCGTCGCCCTGCTGGCGCTCGGACCGGCCCTTGCCCCGCGGGCCGGCCGGACGTGATCCGGCTGGCCTGGGCGCTGCCGGCCGCCTTGCTGGCGGGGTGCAGCGGCGTGCAGACGCCGCTGGAGCCCTGGGGCGTGCAGGCGGGGCTGATTGCCGGCCTCACCTGGCTGCTCTTCGGCGGCGGCGCGGCGATCTTCGCCCTCGTCCTCGCCCTGCTCGCCTTCGCATTGCTGGCGCCGGCGCGGCTGCGCCGCGTCATGGGATCACGTCGCTTCGTCCTGCTGGGCGGCGTCGCCTTCCCCGCCGTCACCCTCGCCGCCCTCCTTGCGCACAGCATGGGCATCTCCCGCGCCCTGGTCCTGCCGGAGGAGGAAGCGCCGCTGCGGATCGAGGTCATCGGCCGGCAATACTGGTGGGAGGTGCGCTACCCCGATGCCGGCGCAGGCGCGGTGACGGCGAACGAGATCCACCTGCCGGTGGGGCGGGAGGTGGAGCTGCTGGTCTCCTCCGGCGACGTGATCCACTCCCTCTGGCTGCCCAACCTGCACGGCAAGATGGACATGATCCCGGGCCGGGTGAACCGGATCCGCCTGCGCGCCGAGCGCACCGGCACCATACGCGGCCAGTGCACGGAATTCTGCGGCCTGCAGCACGCCTTCATGGCCTTCTGGGCGGTGGTGCAGGAACCGGCCGGGTTCGAGGCCTGGCTCGCCCGCCAGCAGGCGCCGGTCCCCGCCCCCGCGACCGAGGAGGAGGCGCGCGGCATGCGCGTGTTCGGGGAGGCCGGCTGCGGCGCCTGCCATGCCGTGCGCGGCACCGCATGGCAGGGCCGGCTTGGCCCCGACCTTTCCCGCATCGGCTCCCGCCTCTCGCTCGGCGCCGGGCTGCATGAGGTGCACCGCGCCACACTGGCCGGCTGGATCGCCGGCACCCAGGACATCAAGCCCGGCAATTCCATGCCGGCCTATGGCCGCGCCCTCCCGGGCGGGGACCTGCTCGCGCTCGGCGCCTGGCTGGAGTCGCTGCGCTGATGGATACCAACGCGCCGCGCGCCGCGACCGACCTGCCCAACCCCCTGCCGCGGCCGGAGGAGGAGCTGCGGGCCTTGCAGGCGGTGTGGGAGAGCCCGCGCGGCTGGCGCCGCATCACCGAGATCAACAACAACTTCATCGGCCCACTCTTCGTCGGCACCGCGCTGCTTTTCTTCCTGCTCGCGGGCCTGCTCGGCCTCGTCATCCGCGCCCAGCTCGCCTGGCCGGGTCTGCAGATTGTGGACCCGGCGACCTACAACCAGGTCTTCACCATGCATGGCACGGTGATGATGTTCCTCTTCGCCGTGCCGGCAGTGGAGGCGGTCGCCATCACCCTGCTGCCCAGCATGCTCGGCGCGCGGGAACTACCCTTCCCGCGGCTCGGCGCCTATGCCTACCTGATCTACGCCATCGGCGGGCTCAGCTTCTATTGCAGCCTCTTCTTCGGCGTCGCGCCGGACGGCGGCTGGTTCATGTACCCGCCCCTGACGAGCAAGGAGAACAGCCCGGGCATCAACACCGACATGTACCTGCTCGGCATCGGCTTCATCGAGATCTCGGCCATCGCCGGGGCGATCGAGCTGATCGTCGGCATCCTGCGCTGCCGCGCGCCGGGCATGACGCTCGGGCGGATGCCGATCTTCGCCTGGGGCATGCTCGTCTTCGCCGCCATGGTCATCTTCGCCTTCCCGGCGGTGATCGTGGCGAGCACCCTGCTGGAGCTGGAGCGAGCCTTCAACTGGCCCTTCTTCCTGCCGGAACGCGGCGGTGATCCGCTGCTCTGGCAGCACCTCTTCTGGTTCTTCGGCCACCCCGAGGTCTATGTCATCTTCCTGCCGGCCGCCGGCATGGTCTCCATGATCGTGCCGGCCATGGCGCGCACGCCGCTGGTGGCCCACTCGCTGGTGGTGATGGCCCTTGTGGGCACCGCCTTCCTCAGCTTCGGACTCTGGGTGCACCACATGTACACCACGGGGATCCCGGCCCTCTCCCTCGCCTTCTTCGCCGCCGCCGGCTTCGCCGTCTCCATCCCTTCGGGCCTGCAGGTCTTCGCCTGGATCGCCACCTTCGCCTCGGCGCCGCGGCGCATCCGCTTCGACACGCCGACGCTCTTCATCCTCGGCTTCCTCTTCATCTTCGTGCTCGGCGGGCTGACCGGCGTCATGGTCTCGGTCACCCCCTTCGACTGGCAGGCGCACGACACCTACTTCATCGTCGCGCACCTGCACTACGTGCTGATCGGCGGCATGGTCTTCCCGCTGCTCGGCGCGCTCTACTACTGGGCGCCCTCGATCGGCCGGCCGCTGTCGGAACGCCTCGGCAAATGGGCGTTCTGGCTGCTCTTCCTCGGCACCAACCTCACCTTCTTCCCGATGCATATGAGCGGCTTCGCCGGCATGCCGCGGCGCATCTACACCTATCCCGCGGGCTTCGGGCTGGAGATCTGGAACGCCCTCTCCTCCGCCGGCGCGGCCATGGCGGCCGCCGGCGCGGCGGTGCTGCTGCTGGATGTGGCGAGGAATTTCCGCCTCGGCCCCGGCCAGGGCAATCCCTGGCGATCCGGCACCCTGGAATGGGTGAACAGCGAGGATTACGGACTGCGCAGCCTGCCGCGCGTGCGCGACCGCTACCCGCTCTGGTCCGAGCCGTCGCTGAAGCGGGAGGTCGAGGCGGGCGGCCACTACCTGCCCTTCACCGCCACCGGCCGGCGGGAGTCGCTGATCACCAGCCCGGCCGAGGCTATCCCGCAATACATCGCCGTGCTGCCCGGGGCAGGCTGGGCCCATGTGGTCGCGGCGGTTGGCACCGCCGCCTTCTTCCTCTCGCTCGCCGTCGAGTTCCTGATCGGCGCCGGGGTGGCCTTCGCGCTCGCGCTCGGCGGCTTCATCGCCTGGATGTGGGGTGGCAGCGATCCCGGACCGCTCCCGCCGCGGGAGGTGGATATCGGCGACGGCATCGTGGTGCCGACCCATGCGACAGGCGCGGTCTCCACCGGCGCCTGGGCCATGGTCTGCCTGATGCTGGTGCAGGGCACCGCCTTCGCCTGCCTGCTCGGCACCTATCTCTTCCTCTGGCTGGTCAACGGCGATGCCATGTGGCCGCCGCCCGGCCAGGGCCTGCCGGTCCTCGGCTTCGGCCTTGCCGCCTTCGGCCTCTACACCGCCGGCGCGGCCTCGCTCTGGGCGGCGGCCTGGCTGCTCGCCACGCGCTCGCCCTGGCCGCACCGCATCGCTCTCCTCCTCGCCATGCTGCTCTTCCTGGGCGGCGTGGCAGTGGATGGCGGGGCGCTGTGGCAGGGCGGCGTGCGCCCCACCCTGCACAGCTACGGCGCCTCCTCCTGGGCACTCGTCGCCTGGCAGGGGATGCATGTGGCGGTCGCCCTGCTGCTGGCCGGCTACACCCTGGCGCGGTCCCTCTCCGGGAAGCTGAATGCGGAGCGGCGGCAAACCATTGACGTCACCCGGCTGTTCTGGATCTACACCGCGGGCCAGGGCACGGTCGGCCTCGCCCTGCTGCAGCTTTTCCCGCGGGTGCTGGCATGAGTGCCGGCGCCGAGCCCCGCCCCGCCTTCGAGATGCTGCGCAACGCCGCCGGTCTCGCGCTCTGGGCGGTCCATTTCGGCGTGATCTACGCCACCAACGCCCTGGCCTGCGAGCGCGGCCTGGCGGGCACGCGCCTGCTCGGCCTGCCCTGGGCGCCGGCACTGATCGGCCTCGCCACCCTCGCCGCGCTGCTGCCTCTTGGCCTGTTGCTATGGTCGGCCGTCTCGCGGCTCGGCCAGCCCTTGACCGAGGGCGGCGAGGCGGAGCCGCGCTTCACCCGCTGGTTTGCCGCCGCCACCGCGGGCTATGCCATCCTCGCCGTGCTGTTCCAGGCGGCGCCAGCCCTGCTCGTGCCGCCATGCGGTCCGGGTCACTGATCGCCGCGCGGCCGGAGCCGCGCCTCGGGGCGCGGCCCGCCCTCCCGCGGGCCGAGCACCATGCCGGCCGGCACCGGCTGCGCCGTGCCGATGGTATAGAGATAGGCTGCCGCGTCGCGCGCCTCCCGCTCCGTCAGGCCCAGCGAGGGCATGGCGGAGCCCGGCGAGATGGCCTGCGGGTCGCGCAGCCAGGCAATCAGGTTCTCCGGCGCGTTCGGCAGCCTCCCGCCGACATAGGAGCGGCGGGACCACTCGACCAGCGGCGGCCCCACCCAGGCGACCGCGCCGCGGATGCCGGGGATCACGTGGCAGGCCCCGCAGCCGCGCTCGGTGATCACCGCGCGTCCGCGCGCCGGGTCGGCACCGGCGATGCGCAGATGCGGCGGCGGCTCCTCCTCGCCGCAGCCGGCGAGCAGCGCGGCGAGGGCGAGCAGGCTTGCGCCCAGAGTCGGGGGAATGGCGGCCTCCCGGGATGGATGCGGGCGCAACGTGGCGTGCCCGCTGCCGGTTGCGCCGCGCGGGAACCGGAGCGGTGGCGGATGCGTAGCGGCAGCAGGGCGCGGCGGACGCCCGCGGAGGCGGCGTGCGGCATTCCATGATAGACGAGCACGATCCCGCCCTGCCCGAGCGCCGCACCGTGCTCCGCGCCGCTGGCGCCTCCCTGGCCCTCGCCGCCGCGGCCGGTTGCGATATCGGGCCGTCGGAATTTGGCCATCCGCTGCATGCCCGCGCGCGCGGCGTGGCGGCCGAGGCGCTGACCTATACGACGGTGCTGGATCTCGACGGATTCGGCCGCGGCGTGCTGGTGCGCACCCGTGCCGGCCATGCGATCAAGATCGAGGGCAACCCGGCGCATCCGGCGAGCCTCGGCGCGACGGACGTGTTCCTGGAAGCGGCCGTGCTCTCGCTGCATGACCCGGCGCGGTCGCGCCACATCCGCCGCGCCGGGCGGGCGACGCGGGAGAATACCGGTCTCACGGCCTTTCTCGAGGAACGCCGCGCGGCGCTGGCGGCGACCGGCGGGGCGGGGCTGCGGCTGCTGACCGGCCCCGTCTCCTCCCCGACCCAGCGGCGGCTGATCGGCGCGGTGCTGGCCGCCTTCCCCGAAACGCGCTGGCATGTCCATGCGCCGCTGGCCGATGCCGGCGCCGCGGAGGGCGCGCGGCGCGCCTTCGGCGAGGCGGTGGCGCCGGTCCACGACCTCTCGCGCGCCGCCTGCGTGCTCTCGCTCGGCGCCGACCTGCTGGGGCCGGGGCCGGCGCAGCTTCGCCAAGCGCGCGACTGGTCCGCGGCGCGCGCACCGGGGCGGGCGGGGCAGGCGCCGCTGCCCAGGCTGATCGTCGCGGAATCCGTGCCGAGCCTGACCGGTGCCAAGGCCGACCAGCGCCTCGCCCTGCCACCGGCGGGCATCGAGGCGCTGGCCCGCGCAGTCGCGGCGGAACTCGGCATCGCGGCCGGCGCCGCGCCGCATCCGGAGGCGCCCGGCATCGCCGCCGCGCTCCGCGCCGCCGGCCCGGCCGCCCTGGTGGCAGCCGGGCGCGGCCAGCCGGCCTCGGTCCATGCGCTGGCGCAGGCGATGAACGCGACGCTCGGCGCCATCGGCACCACGGTCCGCCTGATCGACGACCCGGCCGGGGCGGCGGAGGCCGGCGACCTCGCCGCGCTGGCCGGCGAGATGGCGCAGGGCGCGGTGACCGACCTGCTGGTGCTGGACGCCAACCCGGTGCTGGACGCGCCGGCCGGGCTCGACATGCCCGCGCTGCTGGCACGGGTGCCGCATACCCTGCATGCCGGGCTCTATCCGGACGAGACCGCGCTCGCCTGCGCCTGGCACCTGCCGCTGCGCCATCCGCTGGAGAGCTGGGGCGACAGCCTGGCCTTCGAGGGCACCGCCGCCCTGCGCCAGCCCGCGACCGTCCCGCTGGTAGAGGCGGCGCTCCCGGCCGAGGAGATCCTGGCGCATCTCGCCGGCCGGCCGGCACCGGGCGAGGCGCTGGTGCGCGAGACCTGGCGCGAAGCCTGGGGCGAGGAGGGCTTCGAGGAGCGCTGGCTGGCGGCGCTGGAGCAGGGCGTCGTCCCGGAGAGCGCCGCGCCCGCGCGCGACCTGCGGCTGCGGGCGGGCTTCGACCCCGGCCCCGCCGCACCGGAGGCCGCAGGCTTCACCGCCCTCTTCCTGCCTGACCCGCATCTCTGGGACGGGCGCTTCGCGCCGAATGCCTGGCTGCAGGAACTGCCGCGGCCGCTGGAAAAGCTCGCCTGGGGCAATGCCGCGCTGATCGCGCCGCAGGACGCCATGGCCCTGTTGCTCGGCGACGGGGCGGAGGCGGAGATCACGCTGCACGGCCGGAGCCTCACCGTGCCGGTGGTGATCGCGCCGGGCCAGGCGCCGGGCGTGGTGGCGCTGCCGCTCGGCGGCGGGCGGCGCGCCGCGGGCGGGGTCGAGCCCGGGCTCGGCTTCGACGCCTATCGCCTGCGCCCGGCCGGGGCACCCTGGGCCGCGCCGGGCCTCACGCTTCGTCCGACCGGCGCGGTGCGGCCGCTGGTCTCGACCGCCTGGCACCATCCGGTGGAGACCGACCCGCCGCCCGCCCGGCGCGTCGCGCAGGGCGAGGTCATCCCGCCCCTGCCGCCGCCGCGCTCGCTCTACCCGGACTGGTCCTATCCCGGCCATGCCTGGGGCATGGCGATCGACCTCGATGCCTGCATCGGCTGCAATGCCTGCTCCCTCGCCTGCCAGGCGGAGAACAACACACCGGTGGTCGGACCGGAGGAGACGGCGCGCGGCCGCGCCATGCACTGGCTGCGCGTGGACCGCTACCACCGCGGCCCGCCGGAGGCGCCGGAGACCGACTTCCAGCCCGTCCCCTGCATGCATTGCGAGAAGGCACCCTGCGAGGTGGTCTGCCCAGTGAACGCGACGGTGCACGACCATGAGGGGCTGAACCTCATGGTCTATCCGCGCTGCATCGGGACCCGCACCTGTTCCAACAACTGCCCCTACAAGGTGCGTCGCTTCAACTGGACGGACTATGCCCGCGCGACCGGCGCGGTGCCGGTCCGCAACCCGGAGGTGCCGCTCCGGCCGCGCGGCGTGATCGAGAAATGCACCTACTGCCAGCACCGCATCGCCGCGGCGCGCACGGCAGCCAGCCTGGAGGGGCGGCCGATCCGCGAGGGTGAGGTCGAGACCGCCTGCCAGCGCGCCTGCCCGACGCGCGCCATCAGCTTCGGCGACCTGAACGACCCGGACAGCACCGTCTCCCGCGCGCGGCGCGAGGGGCGGCACTACGCGCTGCTTGGGCATCTCGATACGCGGCCGCGCACCACTTATCTCGCGCGCGTCGTGCCCGAAGGCACGCGGCCAGATGTCGTGCCTGCCGGCACGCGGGCGGACGTCATGCCTGCCGGCACGCGGACCAATGGTGTGCCGGCAGGCACGCGGGTGGAGCCCGGCGCGCCGGAGGAACCGGCATGAGCGCCGTGGCCGATGCCTCCGACACCCGCCCGGTCGCCGATGTCCCGCTGAAGGGGCAGTTCGGCTGGCGCTTCGCCCTCTCGCTCGGCGCCGCTGCGGCGGGCGTGCTGCTGCTGGCCTATGCCGTCGCGGCGCTGCTGATCCGCGGCACCTGGCTCTGGGGCACCAACATCCCCTTCGTCTGGGGCTTCGATCTCATCAACTATGTCTGGTGGATCGGCATCGCCAATGCGGCGAGCCTCTTCGCCGTCATCCTGGTGCTGCGCCGGCATGGGCTGCGAACTGCGGTGAACCGCTTCGCCGAGGCCGCGGCGCTGGCCGCCGTCGCCGCCGCGGCGCTCTATCCCATCCTGCACCTTGGGCGGCCTTGGCTATTCTGGTGGGTACTGCCCTATCCCGCGACCACCCAGCTCTGGCCGCAATTCCGCTCGACGCTGGTCTGGGATCTCTGGGGCATCATGTCCCATGTCGTCGTCACCAGCCTGTTCTGGTACACCGGGCTGATCCCCGACCTCGCCACCATGCGCGACCGCGCGGCGGGGCGCGGGAAGATGCTGGCGGCGCGGTTCTACGGCGTCTTCGCGCTCGGCTGGCGCGGTTCGGTGCAGCACTGGGCGCGGCACCAGGCGGCCTACCGGCTGGTCGCGGCCCTGGTGCTGCCGATGCTCGTCTCGGCCCAGACCATCGTGGCGCTGGAATTCGCCACCACCCTGGTGCCGGACTGGCACCAGGCGCGGCTGCCGCTGCATGTCGTCGTCACCGGCATTCCCTCCGGCCTTGGCGTCGTCCTCGCCCTTGCGGCGCTGTTGCGCAGCGGGCTCGACCTCTCGCGCTATATCGATGAGGTCGATATGGACCTGCTGGCCAAGCTGATGGCCGCTGCCTCGCTCGGCTGCGGCTATCTTTATGCGGAGGAACTGCTGAGCGCGGCGCTGGAGGATCCGGCGACGCGCGACGCGACCCTCGCCCGTCTTTTCGGCCCCTATGGCCTGCTGCACTGGGGCGGGGCGGCGTTGATCGTGCTGCTGCCGCAGTTCCTCTGGCTGCCGGCGCTGCGGCACAGCGCCCCGGCCGCCGTCGCGATCGGCCTCGGCGCCGCGGCCGGTGTCTGGCTGGACCGCTTCGCGCTCGTCGCTGGCGGGCTGCTGCGCGACCACCTGCCACGCACCGGGCCGCTCTACGCGCCAACCCTGCCGGAATGGACCCTGCTTCTCGGCACGGTCGGGCTCTTCGCGTTGCTGATGCTGCTCTTCGCCCGCCTCATCCCCGTCGTTTCCATGTTCGAAACGCGGCACGAGGAGAGCGAGGCGGAGGTGCCATGACCGACGTGCCCCCCGCCGGCGTCATCGCCGAATTCGAGAGCGCGGAAGCAATGGTGGCCGCGCTGCGCGCGGCGAAGGCGGCCGGCTGGCGGGAGATGGACGCCTATGCCCCCTTCCCGGTGCCGGAGGCGGCCGAATTGCTCGGTGCGCATGGTGCCCCGGTGGGGTGGATCGCAATCGGCATGGGGCTGGTCGGCGCCATCCTTGCCTATGCCACGCAGTGGTGGCTCAGCGTGCACGAATACCCGATCAATGTCGGCGGCCGGCCGCTGCATGCGCTGCCGGCCTTCCTGCCGGCCACCACCATTGTCGCCATCCTCTGGGCCTCGGCGGGCACGCTGCTCGCGCTGCTGGTCATGAACCGGCTGCCGCGGCTCCACCACCCGGTCTTCGCCGCCCCGGGCTTTGGCCGGGCGAGCGAGGATCGCTTCTTCCTCTGCCTCTTCTCCGCCGATCCGCGCTTCGAGCCCGTCGAGGCCGCCCGCTTCCTGCAGGGCCTGAAGCCGCTGCATGTCGCGGAGGTGCCGGGATGAGGCGTCTCCTCCCGCTGCTGCTCGCCCTCACCGCCTGCGACGGCTGGCCGGGGAGCACGCCGCCCGCCCCGCCGGCCCCGCCGCCCCCGGGCGCGGTGGCGCAGGGCGAGGGCGCGCGCCGCGCCGCCTTCGCACCGCCCGGCCCGCCGGTGACGGAGGCGCTGCTCGCCCGCGGGGCGGAGCGTTATGCCATCTACTGCACGCCCTGCCACGGCCCGCGCGGCGCCGGTGACGGCCCTGCGGTGGCACGCGGCTTCCCCCGTCCGCCGCTCCTGCCCGCCCCGGCCGAGCGCAGCATCGCGGCGATCGCCGCCAACCAGGGCGGCGCGCATCCCTTTGATGACCGGCTCCCCCCCGTGGACCGCTGGGCCATCGCCCGCTTCGTCGAGCGGCTGCCGCGATGAAGGCAATCGCCGGCCTCGCCCTCGCCCTCGCCGCGGGCGGGACAGCCGCTTTCGGGAGTCCGGCGCTGCTGGAGGCCTGGCTGCCTGCCTTCCTGCTCTGGATGCAGCTCGCCGTCGGGTCGCTCGGCGTGCTCGCCATTGGCCACCTGCTGCGGGAGGACTGGCTGGTGCCGATCCGCCCGCCGCTGGAGGCCGCGGCGCACAGCCTGCCCGTGCTGGCGCTGATGGCGATCCCCGTGCTGCTGGCTGTCGAGACCCTCTATCCTTGGGCGGCACCGGAGGCCGGACCGCAGCAGGGCCCACGCGCACTGTTGCTGGAGCCCCTCGCCTTCCGCCTGCGGGCCTCGGGCTACCTGCTGCTCTGGGCGGTGCTCGGCCGGGCGCTGGCGCGGCCGGGGCGGCACCAGCGCCTCTCGGCCCTGACCCTGACGCTGCTGATCCCGAGCGCGGTGCTCGCGGCGCATGACTGGGTGCTGTCGCGCGACCCCGCCTGGTTCGCCAGCCTGCAGGGCTTCGCCATCTGGGTGGAAGGGCTGGCCGGCGCCCTGGCGCTGGCCATCCTCGCGGCGCGCCAGGCGCCGCCACGGGCGGAGGGCCTGCCGGGGCTGGAGCGGGCCCTGCTGACCCTCGCCCTCACCGTGCTCTGGCTGTGGTTCACCCAGTTCATCGTTGTCTGGATGGCCGACCGGCCGGAGGAGGCCGGCTGGTATCTCCGCCGCCTCGGCGACTGGGGCTGGGTGCAGCTGGGCCTTGCCTTGCCGGCCTTGCTGCTGGCCATTGCCCTGGCGGCGCCGCCGGACCATGGCCGCTGGCGCATGTCGGCGGTCTGCCTGCTGCTGCTCACGCAGCATGTCGCGCATCTCTGGTGGGTGGTGCGGCCGGACGCGCCCTCGGCCGCGCCGCCGCCCTGGCTGGATCTCCTGGTCGCGGTCGGCCTCGGCTTCGCCTGGGTGGTCTGGTGGGATGCCGAACACCGCAGGCGTCCGGTGGCGGCCTGACTAACCCAGAGGCCTGAAAGATCCGCGGGCACCCTCGCTGCAAGGCGGGCGCTGCAAGGCGGGTCTGATGCTTGGCTCATGACGTCCCGACCTGCGGCCTGCGGAGCGGCCCGAGCGCGTGGAGGCGCGCCGCGACCAATGCCGCGAAGCCAAGGCCCGGAGGGCCGCCGGCGTTTGGCGCAGGACATGCGTCAGCATGTCCTGCGCCAGGTGTGATACCGACCCGCATTTTGGCTGACCCATTCCTGCCCTCTGCAAGCTCCGGACTGGAACAGGTCAAGGTTTATGCGGGCTGGTATGAGTTGCGACGAACAACGGCGGCGCCGGAGGAAAAACCCACCTTATGATCCCCTCCGCCTCCGCCGGGCCGGTCAGCTCTCCTCCCCCTTCGGCCGCAGATAGGCGAACCAGTAGGCGACGCCGACCAGCGCGCCGCCGATGACATTGCCGATCGTCACCGGCACCAGGTAGCCGAGGAAGGGACCGAGACCGATCGCGCTGCGCTCCGGATCGAGCCCCGCCTGCACCCAAATTCCGGCGGCGCGAGGTCCTGCACCATCCAGGCGAAGGGGATCAGCGACATGTTGGCAACCGAATGCTCCAGCCCCATGGCGACGAAGGCGCGATGGGCGGGATGATGACCAGCACCTTGTCGGCGGCGCTGCGCGCCCCGAAGGCCAGCCAGACCGCGAGGCAGACCAGCATGTTCGCCGCCACGCCGCTGGCAAGCGCGGTGCCGAAATCGAGCTCCACCTTCCGCTCCGCCAAGTTGAGCGCGGCGGCACCCACCGCGCCATCACCGCCCAGATGCACCCCGGCGGCGAAGCCGAGTGCGGCGATCGCCACCGAGCCCAGGAGATTCGTGACATAGGCGACGGCTAGCGCCCAGAGCACCGGCGCGAAGCCAGCCCGCCCTTCCGCCCAGGCGACGACCAGCAGGGTATTGCCGGTGAAGAGCTCCGCCCCGCCGACCAGCACCAGGATCAGGCCGAGCGAGAAGACGACACCCGCCAGCACCTGCGCCGGGCCGAAGGGCACCGCCTCGCTCGTGCCGGCCAGCGCAACCAGGGCGAAGAGCCCGCCGAAGGCGATGTAGGCGCCGGCGAGCAGGCCGAGCGCCACCAGGACCGGCAGGTCGAGCCCGGCCTTCTTCTCGCCCTTGCTTGTGGCCTGCTTGGCGATCTTCTTCGGCGGATGGACGTCGGGGCCCGTGGAGGATGTGTCGCTCATGCCGCCACCTCCTCCTCCAGCGCGGCGAGGGCGGCGCGGGCCTGCTCCAGCCGCTCCCGCCGGAAGCCCATGATCGGCACCGCGCCGGACCAGGTGAGGCTCAGCACCGCATTGACACAGGCGAGCCGCGCCGCGATCGCCGGCGTCGTGCCCGCCGCCCGCTGCCGCGCCACCAGCCCGTCGCGCAGTGCGACCATGCGCCGGAGCGCCTCCATCGCCTCGTCCACCGTGCAGGGCGGCGAGACGGCGATCAGCCGGTCGAGCGCGGCGAGCGCGGCGCGGCGGGCTTCCGCCTCCTCGGCCAGCGTCATCGCTGCGTCACCCGGAAGGCGTCGCGCGGCCGGCAGGCGCTCTCGTTGCCGGCCAGCAGCACGCCGTGGCGCATGGCGGCGCCGCCTAGGATCATGGCGAGCGAGGCGACCTCCGGCAGCAGCGCGGAGGCACGGCTGCCGGCACGCTCCTCCACGGCACGGCCGAGCGCATGCGCCGCGATGGGCACCACCAGGCCAAGCCAGGTGCCGCCGCCATGCAGCAGCGCACCGGGCGCACCTTCCTTCGCCGGGGTGTCAATGCCGGCGCGGCGCCAGCGCGATTCCGTCTCCTGCTTCGCCAGCAACTCGGCGGCGCCCGCCAGCATCGCCAGCGTCTCCAGCCGCCGGGCGCTCCGCGCCTCCCCAGCCGCGCGCTGGGCGAGGGCGAGGGCCGAGGCGGCGCCGGCCATGGAGGCGGTGCCGAATTGCGCGGCGAGCGGCGCCGGCGCCGCGGCCCAGAGCGGCGTGCTGGTCGAGGAGAGAAGGGAGGCGGTGTAGATGCTCATCCCCGCCCCCGCGAGGGCGGCCGGGCCCTGCGCCGCCTCGGCCACCCGCCCCGCCAGGGGCCAGCGCCGGCCGAGCCAGGCGCCGAGCGCCGTCGCGCCCGAGAGCGCGCCGAAGCCCGCCAGCAGCCAGGAGCCGAGAGACATGGGCGAGGTCGGCCGGACGATCCGTAGCATGTTGAACCAGCGCGAGCGGGTCTTCAGGTGCTGCACCAGCGTCAGCGGCCCGACCATGCTGCCGGCGAGCGCCAGCCAGCGCGCCCGCCGCACCAGCCCGGCCGAGCCCGGCTGCCGCCGCGCGACGGCGGCGATCACCTGCGCCGAGCCGGCGATGCCGAGCATCACGATATAGGCCGAGACCTTCCAATCGAAGCTGCTGGCCTTCACCACCGGGCGGCCGTGATAAGTCTCGCCCTGCCAGTCCTGCGGGACGGAGGCGGGCAGCCGCGCGCTCATCGCCGCCCCACCCCGACCAGCGCCGCCGCGACCGCGAGCCCGGCCATGGTGGCGAGACCCGAGAGCAGCGAGGGTCTGGCATTGCGCGCCGGCCGCGCCGGGGCGGGCGGCAGGTTGTAAAGCTCCGGCCGCTCGGTCAGCAGGAAGAAGGCGTTGAGGTGATGCAGGCCCTTGCCGATGCCCGGGGCGCCCGGCGTGCCGTAGAGATAGGCCTTCGGCTGGCCCTTCTCATGCAAATCGGTGACGCGCGCCTCGGCGCGGCGCTGCAGTTCCTCTACCGGGCCAAACTGGATGCTATCGGTCGGGCAAGATTTGGCGCAGGCCGGCTCCAGCCCACCCTTCAGCCGGTCGTAGCAGAGGGTGCATTTATGCGCCTTGCCGTCCTCCTTCGCCAGTTCGACGACGCCGAAGGGGCAGGCGGGCACGCAGTAGCCGCAGCCGTTGCAGATGTCCTGCTGCACGACGACGGTGTCGAACTCGGTGCGGAACAGCGCGCCGGTCGGGCAGGCCTCCAGGCAGGGCGCCGGGTCGCAGTGCTTGCAGACATCCGACATCATCAGCCAGTTGGACTGGAAGGGCGGCATGCTGGTGGCGCGCGCGTCCTGCTCGAGGAAGGTGACGTGCCGCCAGGTATGGGCGCCGAGCCGGCCGGTATTGTCGTAGCTCTGCCCGGTCATGCCGAGATTGTCGGCCGGCAGGTTGTTCCACTCCTTGCAGGCCACCTCGCAGGCCTTGCAGCCGATGCAGAGCGTGGTGTCGGTGAAGAAGCCGTAGGACCGCCCGGGCTCTACCCGGCAGCCGGCGGTCACCTCCGCCTCCTGCGGGATCGGCTTCTGCGGATCTATATCCGTGTGCTCCAGCACGCGGGGATGGGCCAGGCCGCCGTCCATCAGCTCTCTCCCTTCCCGCGCGGCAGCCGCCCGGGGCGCAGCGTGCAGGTCAGCGCCTTGTTCTCGTGCATGGCGGTATTGGGGTCGCCAACAACCGCGGTCAGCACATTGGCGATGTCGCCGGTGGCGTAGCCGGCCCAGCCGTAATGCCAGGGCAGGCCGAGTTGGAAGACCAGCCGGTCGCCGATGCGGAACGCTCGCAGCCGGTCCGTCACCAGGGCGCGTGTCTCGATCTCCCCGCGCAGGGTCGAGAGCACGACCCAATCCGTGCTGCGGATGCCGAGGGAGGCGGCGAGCTCGGTCGGGATCTCGGCGAAGCCCTCCGGCATCAGCTCGGCCGTGGTCGGCACCAGGCGGGTCGGGGTGCCGCCGGAATGCTGCTCGGTCAGGCGGTAGGTGGTCAGCACATGCGGGAAGCGCGGGTCGCCGGTCGCGTGGATCGGGTTGTCGGCATGTTCCCAGCGCTTGGCAGCCGGGTTGGCATCCTGGCCATAGAGCGGGTTCGGCACCGGGCTTTCGACCGGCTCGAAATGCGTCGGCAGCGGCCCGTCCTTGAGGCCGGAGGGAACGAAGAGGCCGGCGACGCCATCGGGGATCATGATGAAGGGCTGGTGGCCAGAAAGGGCGTCCATCCCCGCCGGCTTCTTCTCCCAGTCCGGCTCGTAATCCGGGCGCTTGGTCGGGATGAAATCGACCTTTTCAGGGCTTTGCCACTCACCCTTCGCCTCGTCCCACCAGACCAGGCGCTTGCGCTCCGACCAGGGCCGGCCCGCGGGGTCGGCAGAGGCGCGGTTGTTCAGCGTGCGGCGGTTGTCCGGCCAGGCGAAGCCCCAGCCGAGATGCGTGCCCGGACCCTCCGGCCCGTCGGGCTTGCGGGCGCGGGCGAGGTTCCGCCCCTCCTCCGGGAAGACGCCGCTGTAGATCCAGCAGCCGCAGGCGGTGGAGCCATCCTCCTTCAGCTCCTTGAAGTCCTGCACCAGCTTGCGCTCGGGCCAGGTATAGCCGTTGATCTCCTGCAGCACCGCCTCGGCGTCGGGCTCGCCTTCCTCGTCCACCGGGTAGTCCCAGGTCAGCGCCCGGATCGCCTGGTCCTCCTCCCGCGTGCTGTCGGCATAGAGCGACTTCAGCCGTCGCCCGAGATGGTAGGTGAACCAGAGCTCGGAGCGACTTTCGCCCGGCCCGTCCACCACCTTGTCATGCCATTGCAGCAGGCGGTGGGTGTTGGTGAAACTGCCCGCCTTCTCGCCGGAGAGCGAGGCCGGCATCAGGAAGACCTCGGTGCCGATCTCCTCCGGCCGCAGCTCGCCGCTGCGGACCAGGTGGCCGTCGCGCCAGAAGCTCGCCGTGTCGGTCTCGGCGAAGTCGCGCACCACCATCCAGTCGAGCTGGGCAAGGCCGCGCTGCACCAGAAGCGAGTTGCTGCCGCCGACCACCGGGTTCTGCCCCATGACGAACAGCCCCTTGATGATACCGTCGCGCATGGCGACCGTCATCGGCAGCTGCGAATGGTCGCCGACGATCCGGGGCAGGAAGTCGTAGCCGAAGCCGTTCTCCTTGTTGCCCGTGCCGCCATACCAGGCGCGCAGCAGGCTGACGGCGTATTTCGGGAAATTGTGCCACCAGCCCGTCGGGTTGGTCTCGGCCTCCAGATACTGCGCCAGGTCCTGGTGCGGCTTCAGCGCATGCGGCTGCGGCAGGTAACCAGGCAGCATGTCATAGAGCGTCGGGATATCCGTGCTGCCCTGGATGCTCGTGTGGCCGCGCAGCGCCAGGATCCCGCCGCCGGGCCGGCCGACATTGCCGAGGAGGGCCTGCAGGATCGCGGCGGCGCGGATCATCTGCACGCCGGTGCTGTGATGCGTCCAGCCGACGGCGTAGCAGATCGCCCCGGTCCGCTCCCGCCCGCTGTTCCGCGCCAGCGCGTCCGCCACCTTCAGGAAGACCTCGCGCGGGCAGCCGGTCGCCCGCTCCACCATCTCCGGCGTGTAGCGGACGAAGTGGCGCTTCAGGATCTGGTAGACGCAGCGGGGGTGCTGCAGCGTCGGGTCCTTCGGTGTCGGGCCTTCATGCAGGCGCTTCACCGCCTCGCAGAAGCCTTCCGTCTCGATGAAGGCCTCGGCGAGGGAGGAGGGCATCATCACGCCCTGGTACTGCCAGCTCTGCGGGCTGTAGCGCTTGCTCTCCTCTGACCAGCCGGAGAACAGCCCGTCCAGCTCCTCCGGCCCTTGGTATTCCTCATCCACGATGGTGGAAAGGTTGGTGTAGGGCAGCGCGAAATCGCGGAACCAGAGGTCGTACTCCAGCACGTGATGGATCAGCCCGCCGAGGAAGGCGATATCCGATCCCGCGCGCAGCGGCGCGTGGATGTCGGCGAGCGCGCTGGTGCGGGTGAAGCGCGGATCAGCATGGATCACCGTCGCGCCGCGCTGCTTCGCCTGCAGGACGAAGCGGAAGGCGATCGGGTGGTTCTCGGCCATGTTGGAGCCCATGACCAGCACGCAATCGCTGTTCGCGAGGTCCCACTGGGGCAGCGTCGCCGCGCCCCTTCCGTAGGTGGCACCCAGACTGGGCACCGAGGAGGAGTGTCAGACCCTCGCCTGGTTTTCGAGGAAGACCATCCCGAGGCCACCGGAGAACAGCTTCTTGATCAGGTAGTTCTCCTCGTTGTCCAGCGTGGCGCCGCCGAGCGAGCCGATGGACAGCGTGTGGTTCAGCCGGGTGCCGTCCGGCAGGCGCGCGGCATAGCCCTCATCGCGCGTCTGCTTCGCCAGATGCGCGATGCGGTCCATCGCCCAGTCGAGCGGGACGCGCCGCCATTCCCGCCCGCCCGGCGCGCGGTGCAGGCAGTGATCCAGGCGCTGCGGGCTGGTCATCAGCCCGAAGGTCGCCGCGCCCTTGGGGCAGAGCGTGCCCTGGTTGATCGGGCTGCGCGGGTCGCCCTCCACATGGATCGGCTTGCCGTCCTTGGCATAGATGAGTTGGGCGCAACCAACGGCGCAGTAGGGACAGATGGAGGTGCCGACCTTGTCCGCCTGTTCCAGCCGCGGGCGAAGGCCGCGCGACATCGCACTCTCGGCCGCCCGGGTCTTGTCCGGGGCGCCGCGAAGCTGTCGCGGCACCGACCAATCGGCCAGGGCGCCGGCCGACTTGCGGGTCAGACTGCGGCGGCGGCGGCGCTCGGTCATGACCGGGTCTCCGGGCGATCGAGGAACTGAATATCCTGGGCGATGCCGGCGATCATCTGCTCGCCCTCGGTATAGTGCACGCGCACGCGGCGGTTCGCCAGCGCGGGCAGATCCTGCGGCTCCAACGGCGCGTCGGAGGCCAGCAGAAAGAGCAGGCCGCGCCCATCCTCCGTCAGCAGCCGGAAACGGCTTTCCTGCACGGCCAGGACGGTTCCGGTGGCGGTCTGCATGCGGTCGGCCCCCTGAGCGCCAGCGGTCGGCGCGTGGGTTAAACCCGATCCATATGATGCGGTTGCAAGCTGATGCCGCTTTTCCCGGCCTGCACCTGGCCGATCGCCGCGGCCTCGCAGCCGGCCCCGCGCAGGGCGGCGAGGCAGGCGGGCGCGCGCTCCGCCGGCACGCCCGCCAGCAGCCCGCCCGCCGTCTGCGGATCGAGCAGCAGGGCCAAGCGTGCGGGCGACAGCGCCTCCGTCCCCGTCACCGCGGGCAGCGCCGCGGCGCGGTTGCCGGGGTCCAGCGTGCTACGGACGCCGCCCTCCAGCACCGCCTCCGCCCCCGGCAGGGCCGGCACCGCCACGGGGTCCAGCACGGCCGCGACGCCCGAGGCCCGCAGCATCTCCAGCAGATGGCCGAGCAGGCCGAAACCCGTGACATCGGCCGCCGCGGTCGCGCCATGCACCAGCAGCAGCCGGGCATGCGGGAAGGGGCTTTCCTGCATGCGCGCGAGCGCCACCTCCAGCCAGGCGGCACGGGCACGGCCCTGCATGGCAGCGGCGAGCAGCGCGCCGGTGCCGAGCGGCTTGGTGAGCACCAGCACTTGGCCCGGCCGCAGCCCGCTGCGACGCAGGACGCGGTCCGCGGCCACCTCCCCGGTCACGGCGAAGCCCAGCATCGGCTCCGCCGCCTCGGCGCTGTGGCCGCCGACCAGCCGGGCCCCCGCCGCCTCCAGCACGGTCTGGCTACCGCGCAGCATGGCCAGCAGGTCGGCCTCCTGCAGCGCCTCGGCCATCGGTGGCAGGCCGGCGATCGCGAGCGCGGCGCGCGGCTCGCCCCCCATGGCGGCGATGTCGCCGAGCGCATGGGTCGCGGCGATCCGGCCGAACAGGAAGGGGTCGTCGAGGGGGGCGCGGAACATGTCGACGGTCTGCACCAGCAGCCGCCCTGGCGCCGTGGGTGGGCCAAGCAAGGCCGCATCGTCCGGTGCCTCAAGCCCGAGGGAGAAGCCGGCCTCCGGCGCCGCCTGCGGCAAGGCAGCCAGGACGCGCGCCAGCACCCGGGCCGGCAGCTTGGCGCCACAGCCGCCGCAGCGCATCGCCTCCTCCATCGGCGCCGCCGCAGCGGGACGCATCGGCGGCATCCCGGCATGCATGCGGATCCAGCGCCGGTCGATATGGTCCTTCAGCCGCAGCGCCCAGCCACCGGTCAGCACCAGCGGGCCCCAGGCGGCAATCGCGCCGGTCACGGTCGAGAGCAGGGCGAGGTACCGGCGCTGCGGGCGGAAGGGCCGAGGGGCGCGGCCGGCGGCGGCGAGGCGCAGGTTGCGCGCCAGCGGCGGTCCCTGGCGGACGGCAAAGACGCCGGCCCGCGGACGCGGATGGGGCAACACGGTGGCGACATCGCCGGCGGCGAAGACGCGCGGGTCCGAGATGCTGCGGAGCGCGGCATCCACGGCAATGAAGCCGCGCGGACAGAGGGCGAGGCCGGTCTCCCGCAACCAGCCCGGCGGCGCCGCGCCGGCCGCCCAGACCACCGCATCGCAGCCGAGGCGGCGGCCATCCTCCAGGATCACCGCATCCTCCGCGACCCGCACCACCCTTGCGTCCGGGACCAGCGCGACTTCCGCCTGTGCCAGCGCGCGCTGCGCCGCCCGGCTGGCCGCCTCGGCCTTCTCCGGCAGGGCCTCGGTCGCGGCGGACAGCAGGCCGATGCGGACGTCCGTGCCGAGCCGGTGGCGGAGCGCCAGCGCCACCTCGACGCCGGCCGCCCCCGCGCCGACCACCAGCACGCTGAATGGCCGCGCCGCCCCCGCGGCACGCGCCAGCAGGTCGTGCCAGCCGGCCAGGAAACGGTCGAAGGGCCGCAGGACCAGCGCATGCTCGGCCGCGCCGGGCACGAGGGCCGGAACCGCGCCGAGATTGAGCGACACCAGGTCGAAACGCAGGGCGGGCCGCTCGCCCCGCAGCAGCACCCGGCCCGCCGGCAGGTCGAGCCCGGTCATCTCGGCGCGCAGGAAGCGTGCCCCGGCGGCGCGGGCGAGGCGCGGCAGGTCGATGACGACCTCATCCGGGGCGAAGCGGCCGGCGATCAGCCCGGGCAGCATGCCGGAATAGATGGCCTCCGCCTCCCGCGCCACCAGCGTCAGGCGGGCGCCGCGCAACGGCCGCCGCGCGAGGGACCGCAGGACGCCGAGATGGGCGTGGCCGCCCCCAATCAGCAGGATCTCCCGCAGAAGGACATCCGATGTCGGCATGATCGGCAAGGGCTGGGTCCCACGGGCTGCGGAAGTGTCCCGAGGCTCGGGGCGCGGTGCAAGCCGAATGCCCCGCACAATCCCGCCGCCACCCATTCGCCGCCCCGGCACCCTCCGGGCTGCTACGGTGTGTCAGGCTTCGTGTCGGTGGCACGGTGCTGCGCCGGTCCCATCACCCGGGTCAGGTTCTGCGCCGTGTTGATAAGGCCGATATGGGAAAAGGCCTGCGGGAAATTGCCGAGCTGGCGCCGGTGCCGCGGGTCATACTCCTCGGCGAGGAGACCGACATCGTTGCGGATGGCCAGCAGCCGCTCGAAGGTCTCCACCGCTTCGTCCTGGCGGCCGATCAGGGCCAGGGCGTCCGCAAGCCAGAAGCTGCAGGGCAGGAAGGCCCCCTCCCCTCCTGCCATCCCATCGACAGCTGTCTCCGGCCGGTAGCGCCAGATGAAGCCGTCCACCGCCAGGTCGCGCCGGATCGCCGCCACGGTGCCGGTGATGCGTGGATCGGTCGGGGGCAGGAAGCCGACCATGGGCATGATCAGCAACGCGGCGTCGAGCTCCTCCCCGCCGTAATACTGCACGAAGCTCTTGCGCCTCTCGCTGTAGCCGTTGCGGCAGATGTCGTCATGGATCCTGGCGCGCAGGGCTCGCCATTCGGTGAGCGGACCGTCAAGCCCGCACTGCTCGACATCCGCGATGGCCCGATCGACCCCGACCCAGGCCATCAGCTTCGAATGGGTGAAATGCCGCCGCGGCCCGCGCACCTCCCAGATCCCGTTATCGGGCTCGCCCCACCGCTCGCCAATGAAGCGCATCAGCACTTTCTGCACGCGCCAGGCCTCGGCATCCGGCTCAACATGGAATTTGCGGGCGACATGCAGCGCATCCATCAGCTCGCCATAGACATCAAGCTGAAGCTGCTCCTGCGCCAGGTTGCCGATGCGCACGGGGCGGCTGCCCTCATAGCCCGCCAGCCAGGGCAGTTCCAACTCCGGCAAACGGCGCTCGCCGGCGATCCCGTACATGATCTGCATCTCCTCCGGCCGCCCGGCGGCGGAGCGCAGCAGCCAGCGCCGCCAGGCCACCGCTTCCTCCGTGTAGCCGGAGGTCACCAGCGAGTAGAGGGTGAGGGTTGCGTCACGGATCCAGCAATAGCGGTAATCCCAGTTCCGCACGCCGCCGATCTCCTCGGGCAGCGAGGTCGTGGGGGCGGCGACGATGCCGCCGGTCGGGCTGTAGGTCAGCGCCTTGAGCGTGGCGAGCGACCGCCGCACGGCATCGGACCAGGGTCCGCCATAGGTGCATTTGGCCGACCAGTCGCGCCACCACCGGGCCGTGCATTCGAGCAGCACATCCGGGTGCTGGACCGGCGGCTCGCACCGGTGCGACTTGTACCAGCACAGGGAGAAGGGGAAGCGCTGCCCCTCCCGCACCGTGAACTCCGCCGTGGTGGTGAAATCATGATTGGAGAGCGCCACCGGCGACCAGAGCTGCAGGGCATCCGGCCCGGCAATTGCCTGGATGCCATAGGGGCGACGCCGCAGCCAGGGGACGAGATGGCCATAGTCGAAGCGGAACAGCACCTCCATCCGCATCGGCACTTCGCCGCGCAGGCCATGCACGATGCGGACGATATCGACCTCATCCTCGGTGCTCGGCAGCGGCATGAAATCGGTGACGACGACCGCGCCCGTATCCGTCTCGAACTCCGTGTCGAGGATCAGCGTGCCGTCGCGATAGCGCCGGGTTACCGATCGGATCTCGCCAGCCGGGGTGATCTGCCAGCGGCCATTCTCCGGCTTGCCCAGTAGGGCGGCGAAGCAGGCGCCGCTGTCGAAGCGCGGCGCGCAGAGCCAGTCGATCGAGCCGTTCCGGCCAACCAGCGCGGCCGTGAAGGTATCGCCGATCAGCGCGTAATCCTCGATGCGCAGCGTCTCCGCCACCGGATGGGCGATGGAGGGCGGCACAGCGGCTTTGTCCCGCGCCTCAACCATTGTCGCGGAACCCCGGATAGAGCGCCATCCCGCCATCGACGAAGAGCGTGGTCCCCGTGACGTAGTCGGAGGCGTCGGAGGCGAGCCAGACCGCCGCCCTGGCCACATCCTCGGGCTGGCCGATGCGGCCATAGGGGATGAGGGCGAGCAGCCTGTTCAGCGCCTCCGGCGTCTCCCAGGCCGCGCGGTTGATCTCGGTCCGGATCGCGCCGGGCGCGATGCCGTTCACGCGGATGCCGCGCCCGGCCACCTCTTGCGCCAGGCTCTTCATCATCAGCATGAGGCCGCCCTTGGAGGCGGCGTAGTTGGCATGTCCGGCCCAGGGGATCAGCTCGTGCACCGAGCTGATGCAGATGATCTTGCCCGCCGCGGTCGATCGCCGGGGATCGCGGCCCTGGCGATCGAAGATCCGGACCGCCTCCCGGGCGCACAGGAATTGCCCGGTGAGGTTGATGTCGAGCACCGCCCGCCACTGGTCGAGCGACATCTCGGCGAAGGCCGCGTCCTTCTGGATGCCGGCATTGGCTACCAGGATATCCAGGCGGCCGAGACGCCCGAGCAATTCGCGAAAGGCCGACCCGACCTGCTCCTCGCGCGAGACATCGGCCTGCAGGCCGAGGGCCGTGCCGCCCGCCTGCTCGATCCCGGCCACGACGGCCGCGGCAGCCTCGGCGCTGGAGGCGTAGTTCACGCCGACCGAGGCTCCGGCCGCGGCGAGTGCGACCGCGATGCCCGCGCCGATGCCGCTGCTGCCGCCAGTGACCAGCGCGACCTGCCCCTCAAGCGGACGAGAGGCGTTCCCAGGCATCGGCGATACTCCCCGTCAGCTCGGGCAGGGCCAGGACAACGGCCACCCGAACGGCAGCGAGACAAGGCTGCCGCGGTTGCATGCGGGGCGCCGTAACACCTGGAATTTTTCTCTAGGCAGGACGGAGCCGCATGCCTGGGCCGCGGCGAGGCCGCCGGGCGGAGAGGCGCAGCCCTCCGGCTCGGCCTGGCCTGGCTGCGATCCCTGGAATCTGTGCTGGCTCTCGGCTCGTCGTTTTCTTCACGGCACGATGACGTGGTCCGTTCGCGGAGAACTCAGAACAATCCCTGGTCGTTTACGCTGTAGCCTCAAGGCCGAACGCGGTGGCCAATCCTTCCGTCGCCGCGGCGGGGAGCACGCCATGACCGAGCCGACCCCCCTCTCGCTCCATGTCCCGGAGCCTCCGGTGCGGCCGGGCGACAAGCCCGATTTCAGCCGCATGGCGATCCCGCAGGCCGGCAAGACCCGGCGGCCGCCGCTTGACGTCCCGGCGCATGACATCCACGACCTCGCCTATTCCGTCATCCGCGTGCTGAACCGGCAGGGCGAGGCCGTCGGCCCCTGGGATCTCGGGCTGGAGGCGGAGGCCCTGCTGCGCGGGCTGCGCGCCATGCTGCGGACCCGGGCCTATGACGCCCGCATGCTGATGGCCCAGCGCCAGGGCAAGACCTCCTTCTACATGCAGTGCAGCGGGGAGGAGGCGATCGCCTGCGGCTTCCAGATGGCGCTCGGCAAAGGCGACATGAATTTCCCGACCTACCGGCAGCAGGGCCTGCTGATCGCGCAGGACTGGCCGCTGACGGACATGATGTGCCAGGTCCTCTCCAACGCGCAGGACCGGCTGCGGGGCCGGCAGTTGCCGGTGCTCTATTCGGCGCGGGAGGCGGGGTTCTTCTCCATCTCCGGCAATCTGGCGACGCAGTATATACAGGCCGTGGGCTGGGCCATGGCTTCAGCCATCAGCGGCGATACGCGCGTGGCGGCGGCCTGGATCGGCGAGGGATCGACCGCCGAGAGCGACTTCCATGCGGCGCTGGTCTTCGCCTCGGTCTACCGCCCCCCGGTGATCCTGAACGTGGTGAACAACCAATGGGCCATCTCGGCCTATCAAGGGATCGCGGGCGGCGAGAACGTCACCTTCGCCGCGCGGGCGCATGGCTATGGCATCCCTTCCCTGCGGGTCGATGGCAATGACTACCTGGCGGTGCGCGCGGTCGCCGCCTGGGCGGTGGAGCGGGCGCGGCGCAATCTGGGCCCGACCCTGATCGAATGGGTGACCTATCGCGCCGGGCCGCATTCCAGCTCGGATGATCCCTCCCGCTACCGCCCGAAGGAGGAATCCGATGCCTGGCCGCTGGGCGACCCGGTCATGCGGCTGAAGAACCACCTGATCGTGCTGGGCGTCTGGAGCGAGGAGCGGCACCGGCAGCTCACGGCCGAGATCGAGGAGGAGGTGCTGACCGCGATGCGCGAGGCCGAACGCCACGGCACCCTGCATGAGGGCCCGAAGCCCGGCCCGGCCGAGATGTTCGAGGGCGTCTATAAGGAGATGCCCCGCCACCTGCGCGAGCAGCGCACGGAGCTGGGGATCTGATCATGCCGCGCAGGACGATGGTCGAGGCCATCCGGGACGCGCTGGACGTGGCGATGGAACGCGATGCCCGCGTCGTCGTCTTCGGCGAGGATGTCGGCTATTTCGGTGGGGTGTTCCGCTGCACGGACGGGCTGCAGCGCAGATACGGCGCCTCCCGCTGCTTCGACACGCCCATTTCGGAATCCGGCATCATCGGCGTCGCCGTCGGGATGGGCGCCTATGGCTTGCGCCCCGTCGCGGAGATCCAGTTCGCCGACTACATGTACCCCGCCTATGACCAGATCGTCTCCGAGGCGGCGCGGCTGCGCTACCGCTCGGCCGGGGAGTTCACCGCGCCGCTGGTGGTGCGCATGCCCTGCGGCGGCGGCATCTTCGGCGGCCAGACCCACAGCCAGAGCCCGGAGGCGCTCTTCACCCATGTCTGCGGGCTGAAGACCGTCATTCCCTCCAACCCCCATGACGCCAAGGGGTTGCTGATCGCTGCCATCGAGGACGACGACCCGGTCATCTTCCTGGAGCCGAAGCGGATCTACAATGGCCCCTTCAACGGCCATCATGAGCAACCGGTGGTGCCCTGGTCTAGGCACCCGCTCGGTGAGGTGCCGGACGGGCACTACACCGTCCCGCTCGGTGAGGCCATGGTCCGGCGAGAGGGCGAGGCGGTCACGGTGCTGGCCTATGGCACCATGGTGCATGTGGCGGAGGCCGCGGCGGAGGAGACCGGCGTGGATGCCGAGATCCTCGACCTGCGCACGCTGGTGCCACTCGACGTGGACGCCATCGAGCGTTCGGTCAGGAAGACAGGCCGCTGCGTCATCCTGCACGAGGCGACCCGCACCTCCGGCTTCGGGGCGGAGCTTTCCGCGCAGGTGCAGGAGCGCTGCTTCCACCACCTGGAGGCGCCGATCCTGCGGGTGACGGGCTGGGACACGCCCTACCCGCATGCGCAGGAGTGGGACTACTTCCCGGGGCCGGCCCGTGTGGGCCGCGCCCTACGGGCAGTGCTGGAGAGCTGACATGGCGACCCGCAGCGTCAAGCTCCCCGATGTCGGGGAGGGCGTGGCCGAGGCCGAGCTGGTCGGCTGGCAGGTGCAGCCTGGCGATATCGTCCGGGAGGACCAGGTGCTGGCCGAGGTGATGACCGACAAGGCGACGGTCGAGATCCCCTCCCCCCTCGCCGGCACCATTGTCGCGCTGGGTGGCGAGGTCGGGAGCATGCTGGCCATCGGTGCGGAGCTGGTGCGGATCGAGGTTCCGGAGCCGGGCGATCGGCCGGCTCCGGATACCAGCCCGGCCACGCCTCCGGCACCGGCATCGGCGCCTGTCACGAATGCTGCCCCGCCCGCCGAGCCGGAACCGCCATCCCGGGTCGGGCGACCCAGCGCCTCGCCGGCCGTCCGCGATCGCGCGCGGAAGGCGGGCATCGATCTCCGGCAGGTGCACGGAAGCGGCCCCGGAGGGCGGATCCTGCATGAGGATCTCGACGCCATGCTGCGGAGCGGCTCGGCGCCAGCGCCCGGCGCACCCAAAGCGGATACGCGCACGGAGGAGATCCGTGTCACCGGCCTGCGCCGCCGCATCGCCGAGCGGATGGTGGATTCGACGCGCCGGGTCGCGCATTTTTCTTACGTAGAGGAGGTGGACCTCACCGCGCTGGAGGAATTGCGTGCCGCGCTCAACAGCGAGGCTGAAGCGGCGCGGCCGCGGCTGACGCTGCTGCCCTTCCTGCTGCGGGCGCTGGTCCAGGCTGCCGCGGACTTCCCGCAGATGAACGCCCATTACGATGATGCAGAGCAGGTGATCCGGCAGCATGCGGCCCTGCATGTCGGGATTGCCACCCAGACCCCGTCCGGGCTGATGGTCCCGGTGCTCCGCCATGCCGAGGCCCGTGATCTCTGGGACTGTGCGGCCGAGGTGAAGCGGCTGGCAGAGGCCGCGCGCAATGGCGAGGCGCGGCGGGAGGAGCTCAGCGGCTCGACCATCACCATCACCAGCCTCGGCGCGCTCGGCGGCATCGCCAGCACGCCGGTGATCAACCCGCCGGAGGTGGCGATCATCGGAGTCAACCGGATGGCGATCCGGCCGGTCTGGCAGCACGGTGCCTTCGTGCCGCGCACCATGATGAACCTGTCCTCCTCCTTCGATCACCGGGTCATTGACGGGCATAATGCGGCGGCATTCATCCAGCGCATCAAGCAGCTGCTGGAGCTACCGGCGATGCTTTTTCTTGAGCGCTGATCCGCGGCAACGGGCCGCGTGGTCACTGGCAACGCCCCGTGGCATCTATGCCCGGCAGCGTGGAGGTCAGGCGATTATGGACGAAGACCGGTTCAACATGTCGGTACGCAAGTTTCTGAAGGTGGTCGGGGTCACCTCGCAGCGCGAAATCGAGAAGGCCGTCCACGACGCCATCCAGGCGGGCCGCCTGCATGGCAACGAGCACCTCAGGGCAAAGGTGACGCTCACCATCGAGACGATCGGCCTGACGCATGTGGTCGAGGATGATATCGAACTCGGATGAAGTCGTGACTCTGTAGGGTCCGGGTCACGCCGCCGCCGTCAGCTCCGCCGTGGCGAAGCCCCGGCGACGGTGCCCCCCTCATCGCCTGTTGGCGGCCTGACACTGCCAGCTACAGCTGAGAACCCCCTATGGCAGCAGGTCTTCATGGCTCGGCTCGAACCACGCCGCGAGTTCGAGCCGAGTTCCAGGCGTCGCAAGCGCAACTCCGCCCCAGGCCGCCGCACACCAATACCAACCACCCGTCTCTCTACCGTCGCGGTCCCTCCTGCTGCTCAGGCAGGGGCGCGGCGCCGGTTTCCCCGGCGAATTCGCGCGGTGCACGCGTGGCGGCTTCGCCCCCATCCCCCTCCACGGCCTGTCGGGCGCGGTGCCAGAACTCCTGATCCCGGCCCTCCGGGCGGCCTTCCCGTTCCCAAAGGAAATAGGCGAGCGTCCGGATCCGCCGATCGGGGTCCCGGCCTGACGCCGTGGGCATCTCCGCCACGCGTGCCTCGACATTTTCCGCGCCGTATTCCTGATAGGCCGACTTGGCATGGTCCGCCACTCGGTCCTCCACCCAGGCGGCAACGAGGATACGGCCACGGCGCATAGCCTCGCCGCAGGCACGGACGAGGTCATCCGGCAGGCCCAGGTCGAACAGGGATGCCTCCTGGTCGTCATCCTGCGGCGAGCGTGCTTCCTCCCCGCTGGCCGCATCCGCCGCGTGGACCTGGATCCTCTCCCGAGGCACGGCGAATTCCTGGACCAGGTGTTCCACCACCAGGTCCACCGCGCGATGCCCGTCGAACAATCCGGTGACGATGCGCGTCATGAAATCCTCCCGAGATCTGGTCTGGCGCTCCGGCCGTGACCGCCCGGCACATGGTCAGCCAGGCCATCCGCCTGGATGCCTCCGGCGCAATGCGAAGCGGTCACGCGAAGCATTTGGGGAAGAATATGCCTGCACCAACAGGCCCCGGCTTGATTGCGCGGATCACCCGTGACCTCCCGGTCCGGAAATGCGCCATTCGAGGATGCTCCCAGTATGCATCGGTGCACCCGCCGCCGGAGCGCGAGCGGCAGGCAGCCCGTGCATCGCAAACGCCTGGCCTTTGCGCCCTATAATTCTTCGTCCATGCGGCACTCGGAAGCGTGGCACGGAGAGGAAGGCCAGCCTATGCGCGAAAACAACCAGCAGGAGACCTCCAGGGCCTTCAATGCGGCGGAGATCGGTGCGCTCGCCCATCTCTATCGCGGCGAGTTCTACCGCAGCACCATCTAGCGGACGCGGCTGGACGCGACGACCAACTGGGCCGTTGTCTCGACCGGGCTTGCCCTGTCGCTCACCTTCAGCAGCGCATCCGCCTCGCCGCTGCCGCTTCTCTTGGTCGGTCTGCTCGTGGCGGTGTTCCTGCACACGGAGGCACGACGCTATCGCTTTTCGATTTCTGGCGTGTGCGCGCGCACATTCTCGAGACCCAGTTCTTCGGACCAATTCTGCTGGGGCGTGGCGTGCAGGTCGGGAATGGGTGGAACACGATTCTCTACGAGGATTACCAGAGACCCCGGCTGCACATCACCTACCCCGATGCGCTGGGCCGCCGGCTTCGTCGCAACTATGGCTGGATCTTCGCCATCCAGGCGGCATCCTATCTGGGAAAGCTCCTCATCCACCCGGAACCTATCGGTTCGCTCGACGCGTTCTGGATGCGGGCAACGGTGGGTCCCGTGCCGGGGCAGCTGGTGTTGTTGGCTGGCCTCTTTTTCCACGCCGGCTGGATCGCGATTGCGATCGTCACCTTGAAGAGCGGACGAGGCAGAGGGCAGTCAAGATCCCTTCCCGACAAGGACCGCGTGCTCGAACTCGCACGCAAGGCAGCCTGAACGTCCAGGAATGGGTGGGCCGTGCTGCCGCCCAACCGAGGTGCGGATCGGCACGGCCATGTCCGAAGCAATCTTGTGCCAGCGGCACCGACCTTGGCGGTTGCCTCTGCCGGGCCGCCCCAAAATCGTGCCCACCGTCTCGTGCAGCTATTCGCTGGATCTGGCAGCACCCCGCATTTCTACAAACAGTTGAGAAACATGCCGCCTGGCACGCACTGATGCCGAAGCCGTTGCTGCGCGGCGAAGCGCAAGGAGTCATGCAACGACGAGCACCGATCACCCATCCAGGCCAATCTTCCCGTCACAGGCGCCAGCGATCCAAACTTCGCGTTGACCCGCTCGCATGGCGAATACTAGCGTTCCGTTCGGCACCATGAATGCATGGGCCCGGCCCTCAAGAAGGCCGCCCTGGGAGGACGACGTCGCATGGCAAGCACCTGCCGCCCGGCGCTGCCCGCATGACCATGCCGGCTGCATCGCAATGACCGCCTATATCCTCCGGCGCCTGGCTTATGGCGCGCTGACGGTGTTTGGCGTCTCCGTCGTCGTCTTCATCATCATGCGCATCCTGCCGGGCGATCCCTTGGTCGCCATCTTCGGACCCGATGGCTTCACCCGGCTGACCGAGGAGCAGCGCGCCCACTACATGGCCGAGCTGGGGCTGAGCGATCCTCTGCCGAAGCAATACCTGAACTGGATGGCGGATATCCTGCGCGGCGAATTCGGTCGGTCATTCTTCCGTTCGGAAAGTGTCGCCGAAATGATCCTGCGCCGCGGCCCGCTGACGGCGCAGATCGCGATCCTCTCCGTGCTGCTGTCATGGGTCGTGGGCCTGCCGGTCGCCATCATCAGCGCCCTGCGGCCGAACAGCCTGGCCGACCACATCCTGCGCTTTTTCAGCATCCTGTTCCTGGCCGTGCCCGGCTTCTGGCTGGGGATGCTGATCGTGCTCGGGCTGCTCTTTGCCTTCGGCTACCGGGCGCCGCTGACCGGCGCCTCGCTGTTCAGCGATCCCTGGACCACGCTGCAGATGGTCATTGGGCCGGCACTCGTCCTCGGGCTGGGACAGGCGGCCTATATCGCCCGCATGGCGCGTTCCAGCCTGTTGGAGGTGGTCCGGGAAGACTATGTGCGCACCGCGCGCGCGAAAGGGCTGAACGCCCGCGCGGTCATGAGGCTGCACGCCCTGCCCAATGCGCTGCTGCCCGTTGTCACCCTCTCCGGCATCCTGCTCGGTTTCGTCCTAGCCGGTTCCATCCCCGTGGAGCGGGCCTTCGGCACACCCGGGCTCGGTTATGCCATGTTCACCGCGGTGAGCGAGCGCGACGTCTTCGTCATGCAGAACCTGGTGTTCCTCTATGCCGTGGTCTTCGTCGCTCTGAACCTGATGATCGACATCCTGATCGCCTGGCTCGACCCGAGGATTCGCCTCCGATGAGCGTCACCCAGCCCGCCGAGGCGACCCAGCCGGCGCCGGCCGCCGAACCCGGATGGCTGCGGCGGCTGGGCGGCAGCCTGCTGCACTTCGCACGCCGCGCGCCGCTCTCGGCCTTCTGGGGCTGTGTCGCGGCCTTGATCGTGCTGGTCGCGATCGCCGCGCCGCTCATCGCGCCGCAGGATCCGCTGATGGCGAATTTCCGCATGATGGCGAAGCCACCCGGCGAGGCCGGCTGGTTCGGCACCGATCAGGTCGGGCGCGACGTGTTCAGCCGGGTCATCCATGGCAGCCGGACCTCGATCACGATCGCGGTGGCGGCGGTGCTGCTCGGGACCACCCTCGGGGCCCTGTGGGGGCTGGCCTGTGGCTTCTTCGGCGGGCGGTTCGACACGATCAGCCAGCGCGCCATGGAGTTCATGCAATCCTTCCCGGACCTGATCCTGGCCATGGCGATCGCCATGGCGCTCGGCGCCGGCACCTGGACCGTGATCATCGCCATCGCCGTCACCCGCATTCCCTTCGGCGGGCGGGTGATCCGCGCCGTCGTGCTGTCGCTGAAGGAAATGCCCTTCGTCGAGGCGGCGCGCGGGCTCGGCGCCTCGAACCTGCGGCTGATGTTCCGCCATATCCTGCCGCAATGCATCGCGCCCTATCTGATCCTGGCGACTGCGCATCTCGGTGTCGCCATCATCATCGAGGCCTCGCTCGGCTTCCTCGGCGTCGGCATTCCCCCGCCGACGCCGACCTGGGGCAACATGCTGGCGGACAGCCTGAATGCCGGCCTGGTGCCGCCCTGGTGGCTGGTGCTGTTCCCGGGGCTGGCGATCACGCTGACAGTGCTCGCCTTCAACCTCCTGGGCGATGGCATCCGCGATGTGCTGGACCCGCGCCTGCGTGGGTCGGTGTAGCGCGGGCCTCTCAGGCAGGCCTGGCAAGCGGCAGCTTCGGCCCGGCGTCATGCAGGTGGCAGGCGACGAGGTGACCCTCGGTCACCTCGCGCAGGGCCGGCGCCTCGGCGCGACAGCGTGCATGCGCGTAGAGGCAGCGCGTGTGGAAGTGGCAGCCCGTCGGCCGGTTCACCGGGCTCGGGACGTCGCCGGTCAGGATCACACGCTTGCGCCGGCGCGCCGAGACGCGCGGCACGGGCACGGCCGAGAGCAGCGCTTCCGTGTAGGGGTGCAGAGGCGTCTCGAACAGGGTCGCCCGGTCCGTCAGTTCGACGATGCGGCCGAGATACATGACCGCGACGCGGTGGCTGATATGCTCCACCACTGCAAGATCATGGGCCACGAAGAGGTAGGAGAGACCGTATTCCTCCTGCAGGTCGGTCAGCAGATTGATAATCTGCGCCTGGATGGAGACATCCAGGGCGGAGACCGGCTCGTCGCAGACGATCAGCGCCGGGTTCAGCGCCAGCGCCCGCGCGATGCCGATCCGCTGGCGCTGGCCACCGGAGAATTCATGGGGATAGGCGTGCATCTGCTCCGGCCGCAGGCCCACCCGGTCGAAGAGCTGCGCGACCCGGTCGCGTCGCTCGGCGCGCAGGCCGACACCATGGATCGTCAGCGGTTCCCCGACGATCTCGCCCGCCGTCATGCGCGGGTTGAGCGACGCATAGGGGTCCTGATGGATCATCTGCATGCGCTGCCGGTAGGGCAGCATGGCTCGCGCATCCAGCGCGGTGATCTCCTCGCCCCGGAAGCGGATCTCGCCGCCGCTCGGCTCCAGCAGGCGGAGCAGCGTGCGGCCGGCGGTCGATTTGCCGCAGCCACTCTCCCCGACCAGCCCCAGGGTTTCGCTGGCAGCGATGCGGAAGGACACGCCATCGACCGCATGGACCTGCCCCACGCCGCGGCCGAACAGGCCGCGCTGCACGGGGAAGCGCTTCTCGAGATTGCGGACCTCGACCAATGGCGGGGTTCCGTGCTCGGCCATGGTGCCGCTCATGCCGGTGCACTCCCTTCCAGCACGCGTTCGGCGTTCCAGCAGGCCGCCCAATGGCCGGGCCGGTGCTGCTCCAACGGCGGCACGGTCTCCCGGCAGACGGGGGTGGCGAAGGCACAGCGCGGCGCGAAGCTGCAGCCTGGCGGCAGGCGCGCGAGCGAAGGGACCGTGCCCTTGATTTCGGTGAGCCGCTGGCGACGCAAGCTTCGCGCCGCCCCCGCCATGTCCGGAATGGAGCCGAGCAGGCCACGCGTATAGGGATGCGCCGGCTGCTCGAAGAGGTCGGCGACCTTTGCTTCCTCGACCTTCCTGCCAGCATACATCACCACCACGCGGTCCGCAGTTTCCGCCACCACGCCCATGTCATGGGTGATCAGCAGGACAGCGGTGCCGAGCGTCTCCTGCTGTTCGCGGATCAGCGCCAGGATCTGCGCCTGGATGGTGACGTCGAGCGCGGTGGTCGGCTCGTCAGCGATCAGCACCTTGGGGTTGCAGGACAGCGCCATGGCAATCATCACCCGCTGCCGCATGCCACCCGAGAGCTGGTGCGGATAGGAGCGCGCGCGGCTCTCCGCATCCGGGATCGAGACGCGACGCAGCATCTCCACCGCCTTCGCCATGGCCTCGCCCCGGGACAGGCCTTGATGCAGCGCAATCGCCTCGGCGATCTGCCGGCCCACCGTATAGAGCGGGTTGAGCGACGTCATCGGCTCCTGGAAGATCATGGAGATCTCATTGCCGCGGATCCGCTCCATCTCTGCCTCGCTCAAGGCCAGCAGGTTGCGGCCCTCGAAGCGGATCTCACCGCCGGCGATCCGGCCCGGCGGGCTGGTGATGAGACGGAGGATTGAGAGCGCGGTGACGCTCTTCCCGCAACCGGATTCCCCGACGACGCAGAGCGTCTCGCCGCGCCTGACCGAGTAGGAGACGTGATCGACAGCGCGGACGACGCCGACCGGGCTGCGGAACTGCGTCTGCAGATCGTCGATCTCCAGGATCGTGTCGATGTCGGGCGCAATGGCGGGCGCGCGGGCACGCGCGCCAGTCGACACGAGTTCGTTCACAACGTGACTCCTCCCAGGGGCGGCGTGTAGCCTTTTGCCGGGACGGTATCACCCGCGCAGCGCCCGCCTCAACGGCGATCCTGCAGGTGCCGGCCGGGACGCACCCAAGCAACGAGGGCGTCGACAACAGGGAGGCAACAAGGACATGATCGATCGCATCGGCATGCCGCGCCGGCATTTCGGACGCCGCCAGGTCTTGGAAGCCGGCGTGAAGGGTGCCGCGGCCGCCAGCTTCGGCGCCCAGTTGATGGCAGCAGGGACGTCCCTCGCGGCCGAAGTCCCGATGGAATTCGACGGGTCGAAATTCCAGCTCGCCGCGCCCGAGCCCAACCCGAAGCGGGGTGGCGTGCTCCGCTACGCCATCACCAGCCGCCCGCCGCATTTCGACGTGCACCAGTCGGGCACCATCAACAGCCTCGGCTGCCAGGGTTGCATGTTCGACAACCTGATCCGCCGCGATCCGCGCGACAGCGGCAAGACGATCATCCCGGACCTTGCGCATAGCTGGCAGATCGCGCCGGACGGCAAGACCTACACCTTCTTCCTGCGTGAGGGCGTACGCTTCCATGACGGGGCGGAGCTGACGGCCGAGGACGTGAAGGCGACCTACGATCGCATCGTCCGCCCGCCGCAGGGCATCAGCATCCCGCGCAGCACGCTGTTCACCGCGGTGAGCGAGATCAACGCCCGCGACAAGCACACCATCGAGTTCAAGCTGGCGGAGCCGCGGCCCGCCAATTTCATGATGAGCGCCTTCGCCAGCGGCTGGAACGTGATCTTCCGCAAGAAGACGCTGGAGGACAATGGCTACAACCTGCGCCGCGTCGTCAACATCCCCGGCACCGGCCCCTTCCGCTCCGTCCGGCGGGTGGAGAACGAGATCTGGGTGATGGAGCGGAACCCGGATTACTGGAACAAGGGGGTGCCCTATCTGGACGGCATCGAATTCTACCACGCCCTGCCCTTTTCGCCCGAACTCGGCTCGGCGCTGCTCTCCGGGCGGGTGGACTATGCGCGGTTGCTGGATCCGGTCACGCAGCGGCGGGTGAAGCAGACCCCCGGCATGTCCGGCGTGGATTTCTACCAGAGCGTCATTCAGGCAACCTGGGTGAATGCGAAGAAGAAGCCGCTGGATGATCCGCGGGTGCGCCGGGCCATGCATCTGGTGTTGGACAAGGCCGTGCTGGTCGAGGTGGTGAAGGATGTCGCGCCGATGATGGTCGGCGGCTTCATCTATCCCTTCTCGGAATTCGCCACGCCGCGGCAGGAGCTGGCGCGCCGCCCCGGCTACCAGGCCGACCCGGCCGCGGCAATCCGCGAGGCACGCGGGCTGATGGCGGCGGCCGGCCAGGGCCGCGGCATTCGCGGGCTGGACTTCGTCATCCGTGACGTCGCCACCTTCAAGCTCTGGGCTCAGGCGATCCAGGCGATGCTGCAGCAGTCGCTGAACGTCGAATGCCGGCTGCGCACGGTCGTGGAATCCGTATGGTTCGATGATGTGCGGTCAGGCAATTACGATCTGGCGATCGGCGCCGTGGTGTCCACGCTGCTCGATCCGTCGGACTACTTCAATGCCTGGTACAAGGATGGCGGGTCACAGAACTACTCGGCCTGGAAGGATGACCGCCTGGAGCCGCTGCTGCCGCAGATCGACCGCGAGGTGGATCCCGCGAAACGGCTCACCCTCATCCGCCAGGCGGAAGCGATCATGGAGGAGAACCCGCCGCTGCTGCCGGTCGCCTGGGAGAAGATTAATGATGGCTGGTATAACTACGTGAAGGGTCACGTACCCCAGGATTATTTCGGCATCTATGACGTGGTGCGGATGGACACCATGTGGCTCGACAAGTAGCGCAGGACATGGCGGGTGACGGCCCGGGCGGCATGCCGGCCTGGGCCGCCGCCTCCGGATGGCTCCGGCAAGGAGGAAGGCATGCGGAGGAGCCACCGGCGGGCGGCGTCGAGCCGCAATCGGGTGAGGCAGGTGATCTCCTGCCGGAGCAGGGCAGCCAGGAAATCAAGGGCGGACAAGCCGCTGCCGGTCACCACCCCGGCGCCCGGTCCGGCATCCAGCGGCGGGCCTGCAGGAAAAGCACGGCATCACCGCGGCGAAGCGGGCCGGCAGGCGCGGCATGGCGGCTGTCCTTTGGCGGGGATGCCCCAGCCTCGCCCGCTCCGCCGCTTCTGTCCACGGGAATGGCCGAATTCGAGCTCAGGGGGCAGGATGGCGGAGGCGGATGGGAATCGAACCCACCACCCGGGGTGAGCGGGTCGCCGGTTTTGAAGACCGTGGGGGCCACCAGGCCGCCTGTCGCCTCCACCGGCGTCAACCCCGCAACGCTGCCCCTGGTTCCTGGAACGCGCAGTTCATACTCATGAGCAGAAGTCCTCATGAGCAGAAGTCCTGACTTGCAGCCGCCATCGGCGGCTGAGGCCGCGAAGGCGGCCCGCGGCTCATGCCGTGCAGCCAAGCCGTCGGAGGCGGCACCGGCGCATGAGGCCGCATGAATGCGGCCTCATGCGGGAAAATATCACGCCCCGCACGGATCCGGCTCCGGCCCTGGCCGTGAGCCACCGGCGGCGATGCGGCGGCGGTCGCCCTCCCGCCGCGTGAAGCCCTCGGCATCCAGCCGCTCCAGCAGGGGCACCGCGAAGCGGCGGGAGATGCCGAGCAGCCGGCCGCACTCGCCGACCAGGAAGCCCTCCGCCAGGCCGGCATAGCGGCCCTGCAGCGCGGCACGGGCGGCGGCTAGCGCCTCCCGGTGGAACAGGATCTCGCGCTTCTGCATGGCATCCGGCGCCCGCACCAGCCGGCCGCGGCGGAGCAGCAGGGCGATGGCCTGCGCGCGCCGCCGGTCGCTGCCGACCACCGCCGCCGTCTCAGGCGGGGCGAGACCGCCCTGGCGAAACGCTGCTTCCACCGCCGCCAGGATCGCGCGCGCCTCGGGCGGCAGCAGCGCCAGGGGATCGAGCCCGCGCCGCGTGAGCCGCCCGCTGGCGAGATCCAGCCCGCCCGCCGCCACCAGCCGCGCCGCGATTCCCTCCAGCGGTACCCCTTCCGGCAGGGCTGTGCGCAATTCGGCCAGGGTCGGGCCAGGCGCGGTGGGATCGCGCCGCTGCGCCGCCTCCACCGCGGCGAGCAACGCCGCCTCCAGCGCCGCCCAGGTCGCCCCGTCCAGCAGCCGGCCGCAGCCGAGCCGCACCACGCCGGGCAGGCGCGCCGTGACCGTGCCGGGCAGCAGGCTGGCGATGCGCGCCAGCTCCTCCGGCCTGGCGCCGCGCGGCCCGGCCGCGCGCAGGCGGAGCGCCGCCGCATCCAGTGGTGTCCCCTCCGCCATCGCCGCCAGCAGCGGCGCGTCGCGCGGCGGACGGCGCGGCGGCGCCGGGTCCAGCACCACCCCGCCGCCCAGGGTGCAGGCGGGGGAGGCGAGGCGCAGCACGAAGGGCTCCCGCGCCGGCACCGCGAGTGGTGCGTCGAGGCGAAGCTGCGCCATGGCGGCCTCCCCGGGCGCGATCGCCTCGCGGTCCAGCAGGTGCAGCCGGGCGCCCACCTCCGCCGTGCCGCAGAGCAGCCGCAGCGCCTCCCCGCGCGCGAGCGAGCGCGGGGCGGAGGCGAGCAGCACCACCCGGGCATCCAACCGGAGGGAGGGCGTCAGCAGCCCGGGGGTCGCCAGCACGCTGCCCGGCGGCACCTCGGCCGGGCTCACGCCGCGCAGCGCGACGGCAGTGCGGCGACCGGGCATGGTGCGGTCCAGCGCCGCGCCATGCCGCTGCAGCCCACGCACCCGGGCGCGGCGGCCGGCAGGCAGGATCTCCACCTCCTCCCCCACCGCCAGCGGCGCGCGGCGGAGCGCGCCGGTCACCACCGTGCCGGCGCCGGCGACGGAGAAGGCCCGGTCCACCGGCAGCCAGGCGCCCTCGGCCGCCGATCCGCCCTCCGGCGGCAGTCCCTCACGGGCCAGCCCGCCGAGGCGGTCCGCGAGCGCCGCCATGCCTTCGCCTGTCACGGCCGAGGTCGCGACCACCGGCCAGTCGCCGAGGCCGAGCCGTGCCAGCAGCACCCGCGCCGGCGCCGCGGCGCGTGCCGCCGCACCCGCGCCGGCGCGGTCGCAGCGCGTCACCGCCACGACGCCGCGGCGGATGCCGAGCAGCGCCGCGATCCCGGCATGCTCCGCGGTCTGCAGCCGCACGCCTTCCTGCGCGTCGACGCAAAGCAGGCTGGCCTGCATCGCCGTCGCGCCGGCGACCATGGTGCGGACGAAGCGCTCGTGGCCGGGCACGTCCACCAGGTCGATCTCGGCATCCCCGTGCAGCAGCCGCGCGAAGCCGAGGGCGATGGAGATGCCGCGCGCCCTCTCCTCCGGCAGCCGGTCCGTCTCGGTGCCGGTCAGGGCGCGGACCAGCGCCGTCTTGCCGTGGTCCACATGGCCGAGCACGCCGATGAGCGCCGTCCTCATGGCGGGCATTCCGCGGGGCAGGCGGGCCGCGCGGCCACGGCCCCATCACGCCGGGATGCGCGGGCCCTGATCCGTGCGCCCCGGCCGGCGCGCGGAGGAAGCGCGGCCGCGTGACAGCGCGACATGGCGACGCCCGCGTACGGGTCATGCCGGGACGCTCCGGGGACGCTCCGCCCAGGCATGCGGCCCGTCATGCGTCCTCCAGCGCCGCGCGCAGCGCCGCCGCCAATTCTTCGATCTCGTTTTCCGCTACCGTCCGGAGGTCGAGCAGCACCCGCCCGCCGCTGATGCGCACCACCACCGCCGGCCGCCCGGCGCGCAGCCGCCGCGCCAGCGCCTCGGCCGGGCCATGCAGGGCCAGCAGGCAGGTCGGCAGCGCGACGCCCGGCAACGACCCGCCGCCAACCAGGGACTCGCCTTCGGTGATGTCCGCCGTGCCAGGCGGCAGCAGCACGGCGAGCCGCGCTGCCCGTGCCGCCACCGCCTTGCGCGGCGCGGCCAGCATGGCGAGCGCCGGCACTGCCTCCGCCACCCGATCCGGGTCGCGGTAGAGGCGCAGCACCGCCTCCAGCGCCGCCAGGGTCAGCTTGTCCGGCCGGAGCGCCCGCATGAGCGGGTGGCGCGCGAGCCGCTCCACCACCGCCTGCCGCCCCGCCACCAGCCCCGCCTGCGGCCCGCCCAGCAGCTTGTCACCGCTCGCCACCACCAGGTCGAAGCCGGCGGCAATGCCCTCGGCGAGGGTCGGCTCATGCGGCAGGCCGAGGCGGGCGAGATCGACCAGCGCGCCGCTGCCGAGATCCTCGATGGCCAGCAGCCCGCGCGCCTGCGCCAGCGCCGCCAGCGCCGCAGGCTCCGGCGCGGCGGTGAAGCCGGTAATGCGGTAGTTGCTCTGGTGGACGCGCAGCAGCAGCCGCGTCTCCGGCCCGATCGCCGCCTCGTAGTCGGCAAGGCGCGTGCGGTTGGTGGTGCCCACCTCGACCAGCCGCGCGCCGCCCTGGCGGATGACATCCGGGATGCGGAAGCCGCCACCGATCTCGACCAGCTCGCCGCGCGAGACCACCGCCTCCCCGCCCGTGGCCAGTGCCGAGAGCGTGAGCAGCATGGCGGCGGCGCCGTTGTTGACGACCAGCGCCGCCTCCGCCCCGGTCAGCTCCGCCAGCAGGGCCGCGCAGGCGGCGTGACGGTTGCCGCGGCTGCCGCCTTCAAGATCGAGTTCCAGGTTGCAGTAGCCGCCGGCCTCCTCGGCGATGGCGGCGAGCGCCACCGCTGGCAGCGGCGCACGGCCGAGATTGGTGTGCAGCACCACGCCGGTCGCGTTGATGACACGCCGCAGCCCGGGGCGCGCCGCCGCCTCCAGCACCGCCCCGACCGAGGCGAAGAAGGGCGCCGCGGCGAAGGGCCGTCCGGTCCGGCGCAGCGCGTCGAGCTCCGCCCGCAGCGCCGCGGCCAGCGCCGGGCGCGGGTGGCGGGCTGCCAGCAGCATCGCCTCCGGTGCCGCGAGCAGCCGGTGCATGGCGGGCAGGGCGCGGGGAATCGCGGCATCCATGCAGCGCTAGACGGGCCGGTGCCGGTTCGGTTCCCGCAACCCGGCGCCATGCTGCGGTGTTCCCCGCCCGGAGAACCGCCGGAGTCCACGGATGCCCTTGCGATCCATGCCGCCGCGGCGGTCGCCCGAATGACCCGGGAGGCCAGCCCTGGGCACGCCCTGGAGGTGGCGGCGGCCTGGATCGCCGCCGGGCTGGAGGTGGCGGGCATCATCGTGGTGCTGTTCGGCGCCCTTATCACCAGCATTGCCTTCCTGCGCCGGGGCTTCGGCAGTGCGGAGTGGCGGAGCGCCTATGGCCATTACCGCTCCGATCTCGGGCGGGCGATCCTGCTCGGCCTCGAACTGCTGGTGGCCGCCGACATCGTCGCCACGGTGACCGCGCCGCTGACCCTGGAGAGCCTCGCCGCGCTCGGCCTGGTGGTGCTGATCCGTACCTTCCTCAGCCTCTCCCTGGAGGTCGAGATCCATGGCCGCTGGCCCTGGCAGCGGGCGCGGCGGCGCGACCAGGGCCCGGGATGACCCGCCGCTCCCGATTCCAGCGCAGGTTGCGCAACCGTCCCGGTCGGCCCGCGTCTTGCCCCGACCAGTCACGGGAGAGGGTGAGCGAATGGCCATCGGACGGCGCGAGGAAGCGCGGCTGCTGTCGCAGGCGGAGCGGGACGCAGTGGAGCCCACCCATTACCCGGCGATCAGCGACCTGCCGGAGGAAGCGTCGCGCGATGCGACGCGCCGGCTGCGGGAGTTGCGCGACCGCGCCGGGGACATCGCCCGGCAGCAGCGCCGCGAGATGCGCCGCAAGGCCGAGCCGCGCGGCGCCACCCCCGCTGCCGACAACACCGGCACGCAGCGCAAGCAGCAGGTGCTGGCGGCGGCGCTGAAGCGGGTGAACCGGGAGATCGCCCGGCGGGAGGATCTGACGCAGGGCAACAGCGCCCTGGTCGAGAGCGCGCGCCGGGCGCTGGCGATGAAGCGCGCGGCGCGGCACCGCCACCATCCCGGTCCTGGCCGGACCACGGGCGAGGGCATGCGCGCCACCCCGAGCGGGCAGCCGAGCGTCTCGCCCGATCCGCGGGAGATTGGCCGCGTCTCGCAATTCGTGCGCAACGCGCAGGCGCGGCGAGACTTCGCCTGAGACTGGCAGTCCGGACGTGCGCCGTGGACGTTCCCGGTTTGCATGGACACCGGGTTGAGGGTGATCAGGCTGCGGTCTGCTCCCCCTGCCCTGGGGTGATGCAGACGACCGCGGCATCCAAGTCTTGGCACCTGTACTAGGCTCTGTTGACGTTCAGCGCGAAGCGATGATCGCGGCCGCGAGATGGATGGTAGCGGCGTAGCTGGTATCGGTCTTGTCGTAGCGAGTGGCG